>Ga0209188_1000008_pt1 | contig 241256 bp, 263 predicted proteins | sample C_130625_EF_Meta_FD_187307 | JGI IMG/M metagenome (GOLD analysis project Ga0209188, IMG submission 187307) | Freshwater microbial communities from Lake Croche, Canada to study carbon cycling - C_130625_EF_MetaG (SPAdes) (version 2) | ecosystem: Environmental > Aquatic > Freshwater > Lake... | reverse complement strand
GGCACCATCCTACAGCACCGTTACGCAATAGTGCAGGAGCACCATTTGCTCGAAATGCAGTAAACAGCTATACAGATGGCTTACATGCTATGCGTACTGATCTAGCCAATGCTCGCACAGTTAGTAATTTAGTAGTATGGGATCAAGTAAATGAAGGTGAAACTGTTGATCCAACTGGCTATAGTGGATTCATGTATGCATGGGGTCAATTCATAACTCATGAACTAGCTAGTGAAAGAACTGGCGGTGCTAATATCGATGTTATAGTACCTGCTGGAGATACTAACCTAACACCAGGTAGTCATATTCCTGTATCTCGTGCGCAGGTTGCCGCAGGTACTGGGATCAATGGCATTGTTGCACTACCAATCAACGATGTAACTGGATGGATCGATGGTAGTGTAGTTTATGGTATTGCATACCCTCCCGGTGTTACACCAGTTAGTGGATTTACTAACCCAGTATTATTGCGAGAAGGCGGTTCAATCGCCACTACTGGCAAATTGTTAACATCTAGCAACGGACAATATGGTCCCATTGTTAATGGATCATTTTTGTTTGGAGATCCCCGTGGAACTGAAAATCCGGATTTAACGTCTATACAAACATTATTCATTAGAGAACACAACTGGCATGTTGATCAGCTACGTGCGGCTAATCCATCTTGGACGGGTGAACAGTTATATCAACGTGCCCGCAATATTGTTATTGCAGAAGAACAAGTCATTACTTACAAAGAATGGTTACCAAAGATTATCGGTAATGATGCGATATCTGCTTACACTGGATTTAAACCTGAAGTCGATGCAAGTATAAAAATAGAATTTGCTGCCGCGGCACTACGCTTTGGCCATAGCATAGTGTCTGGCGCACAAGATCGTGTAGATGAAGCGGGCAACATTACAGAATCTTTAACTTTAGGACAAGCGTTTTTCTTAACACCTGCACAGTATGAACGCAACGGTGGCGCAAACGGATTCTTAAGAAAATTAGCCAGCGATATATCTAACAAATTAGATGTATACATTATTGAAGACTTACGTAACTTGCTTAACGATCCTCCGGCAGCGTTAGATCTTGCCGCAACAAACATACAACGTGGGCGTGATTTAGGCCTTCCAAGTTTAAATCAAATGCGTGTAGCATTAGGGTTTTCAGCATATACTAGCTTTAGTCAAATTACTAGCGATGCAACTACAGCCAATGCATTACATTCAGCTTATGTTAATATTAATGACATAGATTTATGGGTTGGCGGTCTTGCAGAGGATCGCTATCCAGGAGCAATGGTAGGTCCAACATTCCGTGCCATCATAGCAGATCAAATGAGTCGATTACGAGATGGCGATCAATCTTGGTATCAAAATCAACCATGGAATCCAACAGATTTAACCTGGATTAATAACACTACTTTATCTGATATAATTTTACGTAATACTGATACAGTACACATGCAGACTGATGCATTTGTAGCAGTAGAACGTGCAGACCTTATTTCAGGCGCTGTTCCAAGCATAGTTGCTCGATCACCTAGCACTAGTCCTCCTCCATTGTCCGATACTGCTGGAATAACATTTACGGTGGTTAGTGGATCATTACCGCCTGGATTGATATTGCAAGGTAGTACAATCATTGGAAGTCCATTTGTCACACAAGGAACGCCCACTTACAATTTCTGCATTAGAGCCAGCAGTACTGCCAAGTCAACTGCCGCCAGATTCAATGCTGGCAAATTTATACCAGGCGGAACTACCACTGGCACATTTTTGCAAGGAATGGTCTTGTCTGGACCTGGCATTCCTGTAGGAACTTACATAGTATCGCCCAACGGTGACGGTACATTCGCCGTAAACATCACAAAAAATATCACCAGTGTTGCAACAAACGGCTCAGGATTTGCTGATCGTACGTTTACCATGCAGATAAACGGAGCCAATGCTCCTGTATTTTTAACTCCCGCAGGTAATTTACCAGTAGGAGTTCATCAACAGTTATACACCTTAGACAGCAACTTTGTTGCTTATCAGATAGAAGCATTTGATCTAAATACTGTATTAGGTGCTCATTTAAAATACTTTATAGCAAGTGGTGATGGTAATCTTCCTCCGGGACTTACACTAAGTGATGACGGGTTGATCAGTGGTTATGTACTACCTAATCCACAAACTGTGATCTCAGTATCAGACGGAAGTGGTGCATTTGATGATACCTATTTTGATAATGCCGGCTACGACTTTGCTGTTGTTCCTACGGACGGTTTTGACAGTTATCAGTACGATGATGTAACGTGGGACTACAGTTCTAATGTGCGTGTACCTAGCACTCTTAATCAAAACTATCAATTTAAAGTTACAGTATCAGACGGAGTAACCAGTGCTCAACGTATCTTTAAGATATTTGTACTGGGAACTGATCAGTTTCGAGCTGACTCAACCAGCACTGACGGGTTCGCGGGTGCATTTACTGCAGACTCTAGTTTTCTCAGAAACCCAGTTTGGCTGTCAAAGTCTAATCTTGGTACATTCAGAGCCAATAACTATCTAACTGTTCCTGTTCTACTGTATGACCGCAAGGACGTGATATTCCGTTTAGAAACCACCAATTGTGAAGTTTATGCCCAAACCAAAAGAATAGCGTTGACTGACAATATACAGTCACTGAGCATACGCGGCAATATCACAGCAGGTAGCAATATCATAACTGATGTCAATAATGCCAATGTGTATCAGGTAGGGCAAAGTGTCCAATCAGACGGTATTCCACCAGGAACTTTGATCAACAGTGTGAGCAGTGATTTAACATTAGCCTCTGTTGTGATCACTGGAGTTAGAGGAACATTTTCTTGCGCTTATACTAGCCAACAACTGTATGTGGGACAACGAATCACTGTATCGGGACAATTTTCTATACCACAAATGATTTCAAACTATACCAATGCAACCACATCATCGGTATACTATGTCATTGCTACCAACGGATTTACTCAATTTACCTTGTCCACAAAACGCGATGGCAGTGCTGTTGTCACCGTTGCCGGTACACCTTCGGGTGTAGTATTCACATCTAATGCATATACTGTAACACTGTCTAATAATTGTACCATATCTTCCATAGCTTCTACTATCATTATCTATGGCGGTACCACTCTCAGCATAATCAATGCCAGCGGCACTCCACTAGTGGGACAATATTTTACATTTAACAACTACATAGCAGGTGCTACGGAAACTCTATATCAAATATCCAAAGTAGCCAGTTTAGGATCTGGATCGTACAGATTAACTCTCAATCGTCCATTAGATCTAGCACCACCGGACCTTAGTGTATTTTACATAGGGTCGTTGACCAAACTGCCACTGGGAACCAGTTTCGATGTCAACACTGGTGAAATTTTTGGTCGTGTGCCCTATACTCCAGCTATCACAACATCGTATACCTTTACTGTGACTGCTGTTAGATCTTCAGCATCATTACTAAGTACAGAAACTGTAATCAGTTTTAAAACCTTTAACATTTTGATACTAGGCAGTGTCACTAGCCAGATAACTTGGAATACACCTTCCAATATCGGTTCTATACCGGCGGCTTATCCATCTACCTTGAGTATATCTGCCAGTAGTAATGTGATCAACACTACAGTGTTGTACACAATAACTAGTGGAAGTTTGCCACCTGGTTTACAGTTGACCTCCGATGGCGAGATTATTGGCACTCCGAATCAATACTATAATGGCACTACAGGTTTGCTGGGATTGACCACCTTCAATAACAGTGACACTACCTTTGACAAGAATCTGACTACTTTTAACCGATCATTCCAATTTACTGTAACTGCCAGTGACTCCTATCAATACAGCGCACTGCCAAAAACATTTACCATATCTGTAACTACACCAAATACAGTTCCATACAGCAACGTGTACACTCAACCATTCTTGGCACCAACACAACGCAATGCATGGAAGGCATTTGTAAATAACACAGCCATATTCACTCCCAACAGTATCTATAGAACTAACGATCCATCATTTGGCTTACAACCCAATCTAAAGATGTTAGTATATGCTGGTATCCAAACAGAATCAGCGGCAGCTTATGTTGGTGCAATAGGGCTAGGAGTAAAGAGAAAAAGATTCAAATTCGGCAGTGTTAAAACAGCTATTGCAGTTGATCCCAACTCCAATAGCAATGTGTACGAAGTGGTGTATATACAGATGCTTGATCCGTCTGAGCCAGACAACCTGCATCCCTCTGCTTCATTCAATACAGGTAGTTCAGCACCGCAAACCATCACAGTGGATGATAGCAACAGCATATGGTCAACTAATCTTAGCGACTTGACTGCTAGCGCACCTTCGAATGTGCGACCTGCTTATGAGATAACCGTGGACAGTACAGGTTATGAAGTCAGCAACCCGAACACAAACACCTATTACAACAACAGTATCACTAATTGGCAAAAACGTATAGGTACTGTTGGATTAACCGAGCGCAATTACTTGCCGCTTTGGATGCGCAGTATCCCTAAAGGATCTAAAGCACAGCCGGGATATGTACTTTGTGTGCCAATTTGCTTCTGTAAACCAGGAACTAGTGCCGGCATAGCCCTTAATATCAAGCATAGTGGATTTGATTTCAACACTATAGACTACACCGTAGACAGATTCACGATCTCTGCTGTCACCGGTTACACAAGCGATAAATATCTTGTATTCAGAGACGATAGGATAACAGTATGACAAGTGCAATAAACCCCTCAACAATTTCAACCACTTTCCCTGTAGCAGGGCAAGACAACGATAGTCAAGGCTTTCGTAGTAATTTTGCTGCCATCGTAGCTGATTTTACCACTGCGGCCAGCGAGATATCGGCCTTACAATCGTCCACGATACTCAAAGCTGACCTAGCCACGCAGACATTACCTGTGGTTAACAACCTACTGGGCAGTACACTCAGTAACGGGCTTTACCAACAATTTTCAGGATCGTTATACAGCGCCAGTGGAGTTGCATCGGCAACCAATATTGACCTATCTATCGGTGCTGTACAAAAATTCACCTTGGCTGGTAATGCTACATTGACATTTACCAATTGGCCTGCATACAACGCAACCAGCGTGTTTTCAGATGCCATCATTCTTATTACTAGCGACACCAACGGAGTATGGACTCCTACATTTGCTACCACAAACGGCTCAATAAAATATGATACTTCGTTTCCATCACCATTGAGTGTGGGTGGCGAAAGTGTAGCATCTGTTTCTGTTACCGGGACCGGGACTGGATATACCAGTGCAGTGGTAGTGGGATTCAGTGGGGGCAGTCCACAAACAGGTGCTGTCACTCCTTCAGCTACTCCTAGCTACACAGTTGTATCTGCCAGTGTGGCCAACTTGGCACCTACGCCTATAACAATAACAGGTATAACTAACAATGCCGGAAGTGGAACTAGTACTACATTTACGTTTACCAGTCAGTATAGCGGGACTAATAATGTTATACCTTTTGTAAACACACAAAGTATTTTGGTTACAGGAGTTACCCCGTCGGCATATAACGGTGTATGGGTCATTACTGGTCGTACACAAACCAGTGTCACTGTTACTTGTCCTGCAACTGCAAATTATGCATCAGGTGGCACCATACAGGGTGGCATAGCTGGCAGCGGATACGCTGTCGGTGACCTTGTCAGTGTTGTTGGTTATCCCAACACATACTTGCAAGTGGCCACACTATCTACTACATTCCCAGGTCAAATAGTAGGAGGTCAACCAAACATTGGCAATATTCCTGCTAGCTATTTTAGTCTGCTATCAATTGGCATGCCACTTAGTGGAACTACGATACCGGTTGGGGCTCAAATAAAGAGTATTGGTACAATAGGTGCCGGAATATTTTCTATAGTAATGGGAGATAGCGGTGGTGTTAACCTAAATGCTACAGGTGCTGTTACTCAAACTATAACAGTCACATACACCAGCACTACAGGCCCAATTGGTACGTTTACTGGCACACCATGTGGTACGTTTACTAATCCTTTATCTGCGGCACTTTATCAAATACAAACTATTACCGGTACAGGTAGCGGAGCAAGAGCTGTGCTCAGTTGCGGAATTGGTGCATTGACTATTACAAGTCCAGGTATTGGGTATACTTCTACTCCACCGTCAGTTACTATCACAGGTGCTAATCCAGGTACTGTTGCATCTGCTATTACAACACTGACCAGCGGTACAGCAAGCAAGACCAAAGTAATCTATGCCTTTACTACAAACGCAGGTACCACTGTTAATCTAAGATACATGGGTCAATACTGATGCACCCACTAGCCGGGGATTTTACCAATCTCAAAGACAGCGAAGTTGACAGCAAGATTTCAGATCTTACTAAAAAATACTTCATGACTTCAAATCCCGGAGTCCGATCACAAATTTCTGCACTTTTGGATACTTACAAACAAGAACAGCGAAATCGTCAACAACTGGCCTTGAAGAAACTAATGGACAACAATAAAGATAAAGGCCTTGACAAACTTATCAATATAAGTTAAACTAAGGTCATGCGCCTAGACAAATTCAGTAATCCCATTTTCAATTCACAAGATATATTCAAATTCCTTTACCAAGGAAAAATTTCCAATCTTAAAGATATCACAGTAGACTACACCGAAGATATTGAACAATTAGAACATGTTGCTGGATTTACCTTTCAAAAATTCAACGAACAATTAGACACTATCACTATTGAAGACTTTGATTCCGCACTGCAAAGTGATTGGTTCATGCCGCAGGAATACAAAGATTTTGATGTAGAAGATTGGTGTTTGCTTCGATGCACTACTCCAGAGCAAATTGCTCGCGTTACCGCAGAAATGGCGGCATACAACGAGCGAGGCATGATTCCATTACTACAATGGACCAAACACTTTGTAGATACCTGCAACGAAAATGGTATTGTATGGGGAGTAGGACGCGGAAGCAGTGTGGCCAGCTTTGTGCTGTTTTTATTGGGTGTGCATCAGATAGATTCGGTCAAATATAATTTAGACTGGCAGGAATTCCTGAGATAAGTAATAGCATAGTTCAAGGAGAATTAAAATGGCAGCTAAACAAATTTATAGAACAGCACGTGGCAAAGAAGTTGACATGATGAAATTGGTCAAACAAAATGAAATGACCGTGGCTGTGGGCAATGCTGGTGTTAATGCTCGAGGAGATAAATTAGGTCCGGATGGACAAATTGTAAAGACTCGAGAAGAAATCTTATCAGAAAGACTGGCATCAGTATCGGCTCCAGTGGCAGAAGAACCTGCTCCAGTAGTTGTAGTACAGTCAGCATCTAGTAAAAAAGATGTAACTAAAATGGATCCAGAAGGTAAAGAATAATGTCAAAAGTAACAGGTAAACTAATCCCCATACGTGATAATGTATTGATCACAGATATGGAATTTGGTGAACAAAAGACAGCCGGTGGTCTAGTGCTACTCAGCGATGACGGCAAAAGCGAAGGTGTCAAATCACGCTGGGGGCGGGTTTGGGCTGTTGGTCCTGAACAAAAAGATGTTAAAGTGGGTGAATGGATCTTACTTGAACACGGACGTTGGACACGCGGCGTTACAGTAGTTGAAGAGGACGGCACAGAAATTATCATTCGTCGTGCCGAGGTCAAGGCTATCTTAATGGTCACAGACGAGAAACCCAATCAAATCATCTACGGTGCCCACGCAACTGTTACACATGCAACTGTTGATCCAAGCACATTCGCAAGACCCAGCTTCGAGCATTGATCTACAATAAACGAGCAACAGGGCTATTGACTAGCCCTGTTTTCATCTGTATACTAGTAACAACTAAGGAATCGCTATGAAAGAATTGTGGGTAGAAAAATATAGACCAGACACACTAGACGGGTACGTGTTTGCTGATGATCATCAAAAAGCACAAATTGAGAATTGGATCAAAGAAGGATCAATTCCTCATCTGCTGTTCAGTGGCAATGCTGGGGTAGGCAAAACAACTCTAGCCAAGATATTGATCAACAAGCTGGGCGTAGAAGACCACGATGTACTATTTGCTAACGGATCCAAAGAAGCACGTAAGGTTGAATGGGTTGACAAACTGATTGGATTTTGCCAGACTATGCCGTTTGGTGATTTCAAGATTGTGCTGATCGACGAGGCTGACTTTATGAACGTAAATTCGGTGCAACCTGCGCTACGTAACCTAATGGAAGATTACAGCAACTCAGTTAGATTTATTTTAACCTGTAACTACCCTAACAAGATACTGCCAGCATTACATAGTCGTTGCCAAAAACTGCACATTGAAAAAACAGACTTGACAGAATTTACTGCACGGGTGGCTACAATACTTGTCACGGAAGATATTGAGTTTGACTTGGATACGTTAGATACATATGTCAAAGGCACATATCCGGACCTGCGAAAATGTATTAATAATCTACAACAAAACAGTTTGGATGGCAAATTACACAATCCTGAAACTACAGATTCGAGTACAGATTATCGTGTGGCCATGGTAGATTTGTTCAAAGCAGGTAAAATAAGTGAAGCACGTAAGCTAGTTTGCGGGCAGGCTCTTCCTGAAGAGATGGGTGAAATTTATCGTTGGTTATACGATAATATCGAAGTATTCGGTGATGATACCAAACAAGAAAAAGCTATTATGATCATCAAGCAAGGACTGGTTGATCACGCATTAGTTATAGATCCAGAAATTAATCTGGCCAGTACACTTATTAGACTAAGTCACTTATAATAAAAAAGGGCCGTTAAGGCCCTTTTTCGATGACAATCTAAAGCGTTTCCGCTTTATTCTCCATAAACCGCAAGCACCTCCTTCACGGCATTATGGCGTTCGATGTCCTTGGCGTCAAATCGAATAATGTCGATATGTTCCAAATATTCTTTTTGTTCGAGTAGATTGCAAAAATCAATCAGACCATTATCGCTCACTCGGTCTGCTTGTGCTAGATCGCCTGTCACTACCATCTTGGACCCTTCTCCTAGTCGGGTCAGTAGCATTTTCATTTGATTCTGCGTGGCATTTTGCATTTCATCTGCAACTATGTATGCGTTTTTAAATGTACGTCCTCGCATATAGGCCAGTGGGCTTATTTCAATAGTACCTTCCTCTAGCATACTTGCTATTTCTTTTTTCTGATAATATTCGCCCAAGACATCAAATATAGGACGGGTCCATGGTGCCATCTTTTCATTTAAGTCACCTGGTAAAAATCCCAAATCTTCATCTACGGACACGGCGGGTCTGGTTACCACGATCTTATCAACTTTACCTTCCTGAAACAATTTGACACCATACTGTACAGCCAACATGGTTTTACCCGTGCCGGCAGGACCAATAGCAAGTACTATGCTAGTGTTCTCTGCATACAGTTTACTGAGATATAGTTTCTGATTAGCGTTACGTGCATTAATGCTCACACGTTGCTTTTTTGCCGGAAGATACGGCTGAAAATCAATGATATTAACTTCTGATGTAAAACGCTTTTTCACTCGTTGTTTACTCATCTAGTTGCTCCTACTCTTATAAAAAAGTAAGACTTGTAGTGACCGCCCTTGATAACTACAGAGGTCCTACACTATTATTTAACCGTTGTACAGAATAATAAACTTATCAGTTATCGTTTAAAACCAGCTAAATAAGTATAAGATCATCTAGGACACCACTATGCATCATGACATTTTAGACGTTATTCGCAACATTCAAGAACTTTACGAAAACAATTCAGGCCTTGCTGTATTAAAGGATTTTGAACGTGTTCTAGACGAGATGGACATGTATGCTTATGAAAACTGGGAAGATGGCGAACTGGCCTACGGACCAAAAGTAGATCGTCATTGGATCACAGCTGGCTTTATGTGGCCGCGTGAAAAGATGCCTAATCCAACAGCCGCCAAGCGTTTGACCGAGCTAGGTTGTAAAGTTCTGTATCAAGAGACACATTTACTAGAGCCTCGTAAAATCAAGAGCCCAGACGACCTACGTCCCAACAGCAAAAAAGGTCGCATAGACCGCAAGCCTATTTGGGTTGTAGAAGTGCAGATGCCAAAGAAAATTGCGTTTGATATCTACAAAGGATATATGGACAAGATGAGAGGCGATGATAAAGAAGCCATGTTGAATGATGGAGCAGTTGCAAAACCGCCTGCGCCAGCACCAATCGCTGGTGGTATGCCTCCGCCTGCACCTACAGGAGCACCAGGTGCGGCACCAGCAGGAGGAATGCCTTCCGCACCCACAGGAGCACCTGCATGAAGCTAACCGAAAGTCTAAAAGCCGGCGATCTAAAAAATCTCGTTAAAAAAGTATTCGAGATAGACAGTTTCAGAAGCAATATCGGTAATGATGAGGATATCTGTGTACTAAGTTTCACCGTAGATGAACAGGACCCTGCTAAAGACCTAGAGAACTTTATTGAGATGGGTTACAATTTTGTACTAGATGCAGACTGTACTCCTGGCGAGCTTGATGATGGTAATTACAGAGTCTATGTTGAAATAGAACGAAGTAGGCACATTGGTAGACAAATCTTTGAAATCATAGAAGGTATTAAAAAAATAACAGGCTATGACGAAATGCGTTTTCGTTATTTTAAGAGTTTTAAAAGCCAGGAAGCCACTGAAGAAAATTTGACTAGTATAGTTCCCAAGGATAAGAATTCATACAATGTTGCTACTGAAGAAAACAAATTAAATAACTTTAGTGAGTTCTTCAAACGTAGCTATGCAGATAAAATGACAGTGCTTGACGAAAGTATTTGCTTCCAACGAAAATTTAGCGGTAGTGTAACATTTGATATCATAAATAGTGGCAGTAAAGAAATAATCCATGAATCTGTCAAAGGTCCTATCATGATGGCAAACAAAGATATGGCAGAGGTAATGTTCTTGACCAAAGTCATCGGAAACTATAATATCAACAAGATCGGTGATACATTTATATTTGAAAACAACGGCTGGGCCGTGTCACTAAAAAGGAAACAGTAATGACAGATTTTACATTTGATTTTTCACAAGAAAAATGCACAGCAATATTAGAAAATAATCAATACAGCGAGCATTGGCACGAAGCATTGTGCAAAGTGTTGCCTGACTACGATATCAACACACCGGAACGTGTGGCGGCATTCCTAGCGCAAACCATGCACGAAAGCGGCGGGTACAGAGCACTGGTAGAAAATTTAAATTACAAAGCAGAAAGTTTGTGTAAAGTATGGCCGCATTATTTTCCCAACATGGATATTGCTAACCAATATGCACATAATCCAGAAAAGATTGCCAACCGTGCTTACGGCGGACGTATGGGCAATGGCCCAGAAGAGTCAGGTGACGGATTTCGTTATTGCGGTCGTGGCCTAATACAGTTGACTGGTAAACAAAACTACACCAAATTTGCTGAAAGTATCGACACTCCATTAGATCAAATTCCAGAGTTCTTGGGAACATTTGAGGGAGCTGTACAAAGTGCCTGCTGGTTCTGGGAAAGCAACAATTTGAATCAGTATGCTGACACAGGCGACATCCTGACCATGACCAAACGTATCAACGGTGGTACACTTGGTTTAGAAGATCGTCAAAAGCATTACACTCACGCACTACAGGTATTACAAGGTTAACATGTTCAGCTGGTTAATTGCCAACATCATCGGGATAGTACCTTTTTGGGTTTGGTTGGCCATTGCCTGTACCGGTGGGATAGGCTACTTCTTTTCTGGCATCATTACCATGATACCATTTTTGATGCCTTATAAAGAACCAGTTAAGATTGCTTTCATAGTTATTTGCCTAGGTGGCACATTCATGTGCGGAGGTGACGGTGTCACTAGTATATGGCAAGCGCAGATAAAGGAAGCCAATGCTCGCATCCAAGCCGCAGAAGCTAAAAGTAAAGAAGTAAACGTAGTAATACAAAAAGAATATATTGATCGTGTAAAAACTGTCAAAGAACTACAAGTGCAAATACAAGACCGTATTGTTAAAGACAGCACAGTAATTGATGCAGAATGTAAACTGGCTCCAGAAGTTATTTTAGATTTAAACGCGGCAGCTATGCCAAAGGGTAAAAAATGAGAATAGCGATTTTATTATTACCTTTATTACTAGCCGGATGTTTGACTACACCAGTTGCAGAAACTTTTCCCGAAGTTCCTGCAGAGCTGTTAGTTGCATGTCCCGATTTAAAACTTGTAGACCCTGCTACTACCAAATTAAGCGAAGTTATTGGTGTTGTAGCTGGCAACTACGGGCAATATCAAGAGTGTCAGATCAAAGTAGACACTTGGATTGATTGGTATACTCATCAGAAGAAGATATTCAACAGCATAAAATAAATACGTAACAACGACAAAGGAGCGAAAACTATGTCAGAAGAAACAGTAGAAATGAGCGCAAGTGAAAAGAAAAAAGAAGATTGGATGAACTCCAAGTGGCGTCCGATGATGGGTTGGATGTACATGGGTGTATGTATATTTGACTTTGTTATCGCACCTGTATTATGGTCTTTGATACAAGCATTGTTTCACGGTGGCGTCAATGTACAATGGCAACCACTGACACTACAAGGTGCAGGTTTATTCCATATCAGTATGGGTGCTGTACTAGGACTTGCGGCATACGGTCGCACACAAGAAAAATTAGCAGGGGCCAACAATGGTGGCGCAGTTGGAACTTCATACACTCCACCAACACCTATAATCGGAGGATTTGGAAATGCAACAACCAATGTACCATCAAGCGGGTCTACAGCACCTAGCGTACCTTCAGCAGGATTCGGCGCACCAGCAAGTGGCTTTGGTACCCCAGCTTCAACAACAAGTTTTACACCAGCACCAAGCTGGGGTACAACTCCAGTGGCAACCCCAGCAGTAAGCACAAGTGGTAAAAAAGTTATTCCAACTTTTGATCAACCAGCACTATAAGGAAAATATTATGAAAAAGTTTTTAATTGCATTAAACATTGTGATTTGGAGTATTGTGTGTGTTCAGTTAGCACATGCCGAAACTCCTAAGAAACCAGTAGCTGAAAAGAAAGCGCCAGCTAAAAAAGAAGTCAAAAAACATAAAAAAGCAGATGGCACTAAAGTTGCGGGTACAAAACCAGACACAGTGGCACCAAAAAAGAAAAAGTAAGTAATTCAAAAACTTGACAGGCTCCATTAAAGATAGTATAATTACTATTATTAATGGAGCTTTTTTACGACTATGACTGATTATTACCAAACACTAGGTGTTAGCGAATCGGCTAGCCCTGAAGAAATAAAGAAAGCGTATAGAAGCTTGGCTAATAAACATCATCCGGACAAAGGCGGTGATCAAGCCAAGTTCAAAGATATCAGTGTTGCTAACGATATACTAAGTGATCCGCAAAAGCGAGCTGAATATGACCAGCAACGACAATTTGGTAACGGAACACAATTCCATTTTAATACTGGAAATCCATTCCAACCCGGTGCTGATCCATTTGGAGGTATGTTCGGTGGCGGGCATCCATTTGGTGATATTTTTGGACAGATGCATAGACAGCAGATACGTAGAAATAGAGATTTAAATATTCAATGTTCTGTAAGTTTTGTCGATAGCTATCACGGTAAACAACTAGAAGCCAATTATAGACTGCCAAGTGGTCGCAATCAGAACGTGGTTATCAATGTACCAGCTGGTGTTAGCCATGGTGACACTATACGCTATCCTGGTCTTGGAGATGACGGTATGCCCGGAGTTCCAAGAGGTAATTTAAATGTTACTATCCTAGTACTGCCTGACCCTAACTACGAACGCAGAGGTGACGACTTATATCAATACGTTGAGATCAGTGCTATAGAAGCTATGATCGGTGTAAAGAAAAAAATAACAAGTTTAACAGGACAGCAGTTGGATCTAGATATACGAGCTGGGGTAGAGCATGGTACAGAATTTGCCAGCAACGGTTCAGGATTTCCCAATGTGAACACTGGGTACAAGGGCAGATTTGTAAGCATAATCAAAATTAAGACTCCCGCAGTAACTAATCCAAATTTAATAGAACGGTTGAGAACTCTAGATGCTGAACTTAGTAAAAGAGCCTGATCCAATTTTAAAACAAAAGGCAGAACATTGGGACTTTGTTAAACATGTTGATGCCGCAGTTGTAGAACGTGACATGCTAGAAGTTATGAAAGCCTCTGGTGGTATAGGGCTTGCCGGAAATCAAGTTGGTTTGCTACGCAGAGTGTTTGTTATGCGTACCACTGACGGACGTGAGTTTGGCTGCTTTAATCCATGGATCATGTTTGGTGATAACGATAAAATAGAAGGCAATGAAGGTTGTTTAAGTTTTCCCAATCTATGGCTCAAAGTTCCTCGCCACAACAAAATTACCGCCAGCTATCTTGACAGCACTGGAAAACAGTGTATAATAGAACTTGAAGGCATTGATAGTAGGTGTTTCCAGCATGAGTTGGATCATTTAGACGGAATTACATTTACAGAATATGTAAGTGATTTAAAACTAAGTATGGCACGTAAAAAGCAAAGGAAATTAAATGGTTGAACCCAGCGACAACTTACAAGCAGTTTTTGAACAGGCTATCGAAACTGCTAAAAAACTGCATCATGAATATCTAACAATAGAACACTTGCTGGCGGCTATGTTGTCTGATGAAACTTTTACTAGTTCTATACAAGGATACGGCAGTGATCCCAGTTTGCTTAAGAATAGTTTAACAGACTACTTGCAAAACAAATGCGGTGAAATTACTGTTCCGGATGTGGTAGTCAAACCCAAAAAGACACAAAGTGTAGAGCGTGTACTTAATCGTGCATTCACTCAAGTGTTGTTCAATGGACGGCAACGTATTGAACCAACAGATGTATTCCTTGCTATGATGGGCGAGAAGCGTAGCTGGGCTGTGTTTTATATCCAACAGGCAAATATTGACAAAGATAAATTTGCTGATTACATTAACAACAGCACTGAAGACGCTGAAGAAGAAACAGGCGGCGCCGACATGAATAGCGATCGAGCTTTAAATCAATTTACAAGCAACCTAAATGATCTAGTAGTTAAAAAGAAGATTGATCCAGTAATTGGTCGTATTGATGAACTAGAAAATATTGCCCTAGCACTGGGTCGTCGCAATAAAAACAATGTGATTCTCGTAGGAGATCCAGGTGTTGGTAAGACTGCTATTGCAGAAGGACTTGCCTTTAATATTGTAAACGGTTCAGTTCCGGAGTTTTTGAAAGAATATAAAGTCTATAGTTTAGATATCAGTGCCATGTTGGCCGGTAGTAAGTATCGCGGTGACTTTGAAGAACGTTTCAAACAAGTTATCAAAGCACTGCAAAAGAAAGGTAAGACTGTGCTGTTCATCGACGAGGCACACATGATCAGTGGCGCAGGATCTGCTAGCAACTCAGCTAACGATCTCGCTAACATGATGAAACCGGCTCTAAGCAAAGGCAACATCAAAGTTGTAGCATCGACTACCTGGGAAGAATATCGCAAGCACTTTGAAAAGGATCGTGCGCTGATGCGTCGTTTCCAACGTATCACTGTTGACGAACCCACAATTGAAGTGACTCTGCAGATCCTTAAAGGTATTAAGAAATACTACGAAGGATTTCATAATACCAAAATCCGTGATGATGCATTACAAGCGGCTATCAAACTGTCGGTCAAGTATCAGACAGATAAGAAACTACCTGACAAGGCAATCGATCTGATCGACCTAGCATGTAGTCGTTTCAATCTCAAACTTGCAGATGAGCGAATCATCACTGAACGTGAAGTACAGTATGAGCTGGCCAAGATGATTAACATGCCCGAAGAAAAGATCATGGAGACTGAAAGTGCAAATCTCAGTAACCTACAAGAAAATCTTGAACAGGTGGTGTATGGTCAAGACTTAGCTATAACAGAAGTTGTAGATAAGATCATGGTGGCACAAGCAGGACTTAAATCAGAAAACAAACCGATCGGATCATTTGTATTCATGGGTCCAACGGGTACTGGCAAAACTGAAACTGCCAAACAGTTGGCCAAGAATCTAGGTGTAAAACTGCTACGTTTTGATATGAGTGAGTATCAAGAGAAACACAGTATCAGTAAGCTGATTGGTAGTCCACCGGGCTATGTTGGGTTTGAAGAAGATGCTGGACAACTGATTACACAGATCCAAGAAGCCCCAAATGCTGTTTTGCTTCTAGACGAAGTTGAAAAGGCTCATCCAGATGTAATGACTGTGTTACTACAGCTGATGGATAATGGCTCTATAACCGGTAGCAATGGCAAACGAGCCGACTGTCGCAACTTGATCCTAATTCTAACAACCAATGCCGGTGCTGCCGATGCTGAAAAGAATGCAATCGGCTTTGGTGGTCAAGAAAAGGACTATAGCGATAAAGATTTGAAAAAGTTCTTTACTCCAGAGTTCCGCAATCGTTTAGATGGGGTTGTTACATTTAGCAAGCTCAGCAAAGATACCATGGTCAAGATTGTGGGCAAGTTTATGGATGAACTACGTGAGCAGGTCAAGGACAAAGCTATTCGTATCAAGATCAACAAAGATGCTATAGAGTATCTTATTGAGAAAGGGTTTGACCCTAAGATGGGTGCTCGTCCTCTACAACGTGTTATTGACAAAGAAATCAAACGTCCGTTGGCCAAACTCATGCTGTTTGGTGATTTAAAGAATGGTGGTTGGGCCACTATCAGCAGAAATGCAGATCAGTTGGTAATAGTGAGCAAAGGAAAAGAATCTAAAAATGTTCCTTTGCTGACTGTGGATTCTGCCGCTTCGTTGGTTGAGATACCAGATGCAGGTTAAAACAACTACAAAACTATTCAAAAGCAAGTACCAATACAAGATAGTGTTGGCCATTGCTGGCGCCAGCTGGTTTCGTAGCGGAGATTTTTTTGAAAAGATATCTAAATTATCTATCAGTTCCAATGGTGGTGTAAACACAGTAAGAGATCAAGAAGATTTAGACTACGCCCTACTGTTAGCATCAACTTTGCAAAAGATACCAGATATTGATATCAGAGTAGAAGCACCTTGGATCACGGTCTACACCAATGATCGCAAACAGATAGATAAACTGATCAAGCTGGATAAAAGCAAAGTCAAGTATATAAGTCAGCCATCTGCAAATACTACCCTAGCAGAAAATACCATTGTTATGCCCAAGATGGATTACGATTATCGTATCACACTTGGGCGAACACTGCATCCTAACCCTGCGTTTGTTGAGTGGGCTGAAACTAGTCCCAAGTGCAAACTGACCAAAAGCTGTATAAGAGATCTAGGAAAACAGCGCAGTTGGGGTGGCACACACTGCTATGTCACAGGTGATAACAATCTTTTGATAGTCAAGATGCATCTAGGCGAAAGTATCTCCAAAATAGAACGCATTGTTAAAAGCTAAAGCGATAAATACTCTAACTGCAGAGTCTTCTGCTGATTTATTTAAACGGGCTTAAAAATGCGCTTAAGAGAACTATTAGAAGGTAATTTCTTCAAAGATACAGACTTCGTAAAACACGAAGACGATGGACAACGAGTTATCGATTACGATCTAGCCGAAGACATAGCACATTACATGGACCACGATGATCATTGCTATCGTCGTTACACATATCCGGCCCTGGCTAAATTCCTCGATATGAAGGAAGGCAAAGGTCATCCTAAACCTGCAATTTTCAGCGAAGCAGTAAAAGATGCATACAGAGTGTATGTCAGAAAATTTCCTATCCGTGAATTACCAGACGAACTGGACGAAGATACTGTTAAGCAAGTATGTGAACTGTTATACGACGAGCACGATCAACACCACGCCGAAGGCAAGTACAAGGACTAAACATGCTACTACGCGAGCTGTTTATCAGTCCCAGACGAATTATTATCGAAGGTGGTAACCTAAGTATCGGAGATGCTGAGAAAGGCGAACCAGTACATTATGCTGACAAGATAGATTTAAAAGTGCATAACCGCACCTTTATGGTTGGACTTTTAAATAAGTTACTGCACGATATCAATCTAGCATTTCATAAACAGACAAGAAAGAACTTATGGGAACCTGACTTATTGACCAGCAGAGAATTCCTAAGTGGTAGCAGTTTACACTTTTTTAATACAGAAGGTGTTAGTGATGAGGAATTTACACAGTATAAACCCAAGGTCGGTGATATTGATACACAAGTAGATAGAGATTTAGAACCGCAAGTTAGAGATTTCTTAACAAGCCACACAAATAAACAAATTGGTGATACTGTATTTTTAGGGTTTGGTAGTGGTAACGAACAGTATAATGGTCTATTTCAGTTTAGTAATCCTCCAATAAAAATACAGATAGATTTTGAGTTCGGCGAGTACCAAGATGGTAAACCCACTGATTGGTTTAGATTTAGTCACAGCTCAGAGTGGAGTGACTTGACAGCTGGTATCAAAGGTGTGTTCCACAAATATCTCTATAGAGCCCTAGCTGGTGCTATAAAAATACATGCTCAAGTGCAAACTGGTACCGGAAGAGGCAAGAACAAGGTCGACGTTGTAGCTCCGGACTGGGTTCAAAAATATTCATTCGGTGTATCGGGTAAACAAGGCGGCGGACTAAGTGAGCCATATGGGCCAGTTAACGATGAAAAGACTGGTGAACAACGACATTTGCCGCATCCAGATAATTCCAAAGAGGAACTGCCGGTAGTAAAGCCTGTTGAAGTTAAAGATAGACCATACGATCAAAATTTGCAAAGTCAGTTTGCAAAACTATTTGGTCACGAGCCTACTCCGGAAGATAGCAAACTACAATGGACTTTTTTAGGCACTGTTGATCTAGTAGGCAAATACCTAACTGAAAGACAAAAACAAGAAACCATGCAACGTTTCTTTGAAATATGTTTCGAGCCCGGTAGTCAAATGATCGAACGCGACGATCCTAAGGCTGATGGGGATATCAAATTCGCCGCTATTGATCAGATGTTAGAAAAACTAAAACTAACAAATCTAAGGCCCATGGCTGTTGAAATGGCTAGAGAATACGAGGGAGATTATTTAGACTTAGAAAACTTTAAACGCCAATATAAACCTAGACCAGATCAAGCAGGTAAAAAGATACAGTATGGTCGTGAAAGAAAGATTGCTGTAGCCAATGGTACTTGGCCAGATTGGCACGGTGGGCAACAGTTGAACGAAGCAGAAGTACAGGCACAACTGCGTAAAGGCATGCCACATCTTCGTGATTTAAAACCAATGGATTTGTTAGATCTCCTAGATGAGATTCACGACGGCAACGGAAACTTTAAATTGCAAAATATTCCATTGAATGTAAAAGTAGACGGCTTCGGTGGTCGATTTGGTAAAAATTCAGATGGCAAACCTTTTATGGGTACTAGTCGAACTCCTCCGCGCTATGAAGCAACATTCTTAAAGTATCATCAAGAAAAAGGCACACAAGATACGGACATACTGGGCCGTGCAAAAATGTTTGATGATTTGTTTAACGAAATGATGAAAGCAGTTGAGCTAGTTGACAGTAAATTAGGGCAAGATTTTTTAGTCAACAAGCAAGTGACCTGCGAAGTATTATTTCTGCCATTTGCTACAGAAACTCCAGAAGGTAAATTGAGATTTGTAGGTATCGAATATGATCGATTGCCAGACGGTATACAGCTGGCGCTTGTTCCTTTCCATGTCAGCGATGCATCAACCGGGGAAGCACTGCCCGATAGCAACCAAGTGGTTAAGAAATTAACAGGGCTTGGACAACAAGGCAGTGTGATGTTTATTAACAACAGTTTAACACAAAGCCAAGCATTGGATGTTACTGCTATTGTTCCGCCGATGGAAAACATTGAACAGATCAAAGCGATGCTGTCCAGCGGCAAACTGGCACTAAAACGTGAAGCCAAAGAAATTCTACAGCCGATTGCATTGGAATTAGAAAAGGCTATCATTAACGATCCCAACATTTTAGGCAAAGACCTATTAGGGCAAGACTACGAAGGTATAGTTATCAACAGCAGATTAGGCCCTATCAAAGTTACCAGTGCTGAGCAACGTGCAGTCATTGCAGGTAAAAATGCTGCCAAGGCCAGCGCTCGTACAGAACGTCCGAGAGGCAATGTCAAAACTGCGGTAGTTGCTGTTGGCAGTTTTGTTGGGCATAAAGGGCATGAACAATTATGGAATCACACTGTTACCTTGGCTAAATCATTGGGAGGGGATCCTTATTTGTTTATTGGCAATGCTGAAGGCAAAGATGATCCTATTCCCCCAGCAGTAAAAGTACAAACATGGCATAAACTGTATCCAGAATATGCAAACAACATAGGTACAGTGATACAGGGTGGTGCATTAATACAAAAAATCAAACATGAACTAATTAATCCTTTGCCAGGAAAATCCCCGCGTTATGATAATATTGTTATCGCAGTGGGCAAAGATCGCGCTAAAATGGCAACAAATATGGCTGCGGCCCTGATGAAGGCTGTTAATAAATTCCAAGGCTATGAACATGTGAAAGTAACTCCGTATATCACAGAGCGTGACGAGGCTGCAGGGGGAACTGGTATAAGTTTTAGTAATTTAAGAAACGCATTGAAATCAGGTACTCCCGAACAACAATATCAAATTTGGAAACACGGATTTGATGAGGCAAAATTAGGTAAAGAATGGATTGAGCACTTGATGAATCTAACCAGACAAGGTATGGGACTACACGACAAACAAGAACAGCCGCCTGCAGATCCGCTAAATATAAAAGAAGCCAACAGCTGGATTAGAAAAATGCGAGCAAAAGAGTTTTTAGCAGAATTAAGTACAAAGCCTACCGATAACCGTCACGACCATGCAGTTGATGCTGGGCAGGGCGGTGGCGTTTTGATGCGAGATGTGGGCGGGTATGATCGCACATATCATCTAAATCGTATTATGATGGCGGCTGCTATGGCCGATGGCAAGAGCAAAAAAGCTGTAGATATGCCGGCCAGTAGTTTTGTTGAAAAATACAATGTGGCTTTTCCATACACAGATGAAGAGCAGATGATGATGTACCAAGCTCTTGCTACGATTCCAAGTGATGCTGGAGAATTAGATAAACGCGGCAAGAGTCAAGAACCCAAGGATACGAATAAAACTAGTCCTGTAAACAAGCCCAAGCGCAATAGGTATGGTGTATAATGCGAGCAAAAGAATTTATAATACTCAAAGAGGATGACGGCGGTGTAACAGACGGAAGCGGTACTCACCCCGGACATGTTCACAACGGCAAACGCAATAAAATACACGATCACCACGAAGCCGCTATACCCGGTATGGTATCAATACCAGATTGGCCTGGTCACTACTATGACATGTATCGTTTGGGTGTACACATGGCCGGCAGTCCGCACAATCAATCAGAGCATCAAGGCTATGCCTCTAACGAAATGGTTCTAACGCAATTTACCGAAGTAGACACTGATATGATCAATCACAGTGCCAAAGCACTGGGTGTTAAATTGAAAGCTATTACTAAAAAAGGTAGCCAAGAGCCAAAAGAAACAAATACTACTAGCATTGTGGCCCAAAAGAAAAAGAATAGATACGGTGTATAATGGAAGACGATAACAAATATCATTTGAGTTTGAAAACAGCATTTGCCAGTGAATTTAGTTTCTATCTAAAAGCACACAACTTCCACTGGAATGTGGAAGGACCGTTGTTTGGCCAACTGCATGAATTGTTTCAGACCATATATGAAGAAGTATACGGTGCTATAGATCCATTTGCCGAGCATCTACGAGCACTGCAAGTTTACACACCTGCTAGCCTACAAAGATTTAGTCTGCTTACAGCAGTGGAAGATGAAAATCATGTGCCAGACTGGACGGGTATGCTACAAGAATTGCTAACAGACAGCGAAAAAATGGCGGAGATATTCCGTATAACATTTGATATGGCTGAAGCACACGGAGATCACGGACTGAGTAATTTTCTAGCTGATCGACAAGATGCACACAAGAAGCACAGTTGGATGCTACGCTCGAGTTTGAAGTAATGGATGACCTAGCACGTCTTAGGAAACTGGCAGGCATAACAGAATATGCAGGTTTGAAACCTTATGGCGGCAGTAACATCAGCATAACTGGTACAGAAAAAAAGATTATCGAACGTGAACAAAACATACAACCCGGTACAGAAGAATGGTTTAAACTATGGTTCAGTTTGCCCAAATTCATGGGCGGCGAAACAGCAATAGGTCCTGGGTTTAGAGGAAGAAAGCGATGAGATTCAAAGAAATAATAGATGAATCAGCCAGTATGGGTGCTACCAGTAGTGCCAACATAGCCACCGTGGTCAACCCAGATTATGCTAACAATGCCAATAATAAGCCGGTAAAAAGCGTTAACGCATTGGATCAAGACGAAGTAAGTTTGTTTGGCGCACCTATGGAAAACATAAAGAGCAAGCCCGGTAAGAAGGCAGCGATCATCAAACGACGCTAAATACATAAAGATAAACACGGAGTTTAACATGGCAGATTTAGATAATATGGACCCAGCAATGGGCGGTCAAGATGATGTTGCAAATCATCATTTAGAATTATCACCAGAAGAAAAGGAGCAACAGGGTAAAATGGCTAAAGCAGATCTATACAAACTAGCGAGCTACAGTAAAAAGTTGTTCGAACAGCTTCATGATGATGATCAATTAGAATCATGGGTTCAAGCTAAGGTAACCAAGGCAGCTGACTATATTGCATCAGTATATCACTATCTTGAGTACGAAATGAAATTCAATGACTACAGCAAACATCTAAGCGATGCTGAAACCATGCACACTCTAAGTGAAGGCCAACGAAATCATCTTATCAATCTATTGAGTGAAGCCAAAGATAAAATGAAAGACCTTAAAAAGACTCAAGCTGAAAAAATGAAGATGGAAAGTACATGTTCAGGCTGTCATAAACCAGCTAAGAAATGCACATGTGACGATATGAAAGAAGGCAAAGAACACGATAACAAAGATGATTTTGACAATCGTGCCAAAGAAGGTGACACTTATAAAACTGCCAAAGGCGGCAAAGTGACCAAACTCAACAACAAAGACGACAGCAAACGTCACGAAAAACAATATTCAGACAGCTTCAAAGGTCACGGTGCCAGCAAAGACAAAGATCTAGGTGAAGGCATGTCAGAGCCATGCCCACATTGCGGTGGAGAAGGTCATGTGGCCAAAGCTCCTGCAAGAGATCGTGCGCACCCATCGGCAGTTGCCAAAGCAGAAGCATACCATACCAAGATGAAGGCCACGCAAGCCGCCATCAAACGCATGAACAAAAGCAGTGATGATGAATTGATCCCAGAAGGCAGCATGCCAATGAAGAAAGTCAATGGCAAAAGTGTGCCAGCATTTGCGGCAGATGGCAAGGGCAAAAATGATTTGACCAAAAAGAAGCTAAAGGAAGACATGAGTCCAGCTGAACTGGCTCATCATCATGCTAGTGAATATTCCAAACATCATAAAGCAGGCAATATTGATTTGATGAAACATCACAAAGATGAGTGCCAAAAGTGTGGTGGAAAGATTAGTCACGGTGCAATGGGTGAATGCTATCACAGCCACCCAGCTATCCAAGGTGGACAGATGTATGAGTGCAGTCCATCAATGATGCCAGCACCAATGGCAGAAGGTAAGCCAAGTGCAGGTCTAAGTGCCGCTAAGAAATCAGCAGTAGTTAAAAAAGCTAAAGCAGGTGGTGACATCGGCAAACCAGGTAAGAGTTTTGACAAAGTGGCCAAGAGTGCAGGCGGTGGTGAAAAAGGCAAGAAGATTGCCGCTGCCGCTATGTGGAAGAATATCAAAGAAACTACAGCTTACATGGCCGAGAAGAAAGCTATTGAAAAGAAAGACAAGTTGTCCAAAGGCGACAAGATGGCCGACGAAGGCGGCAATGAGTTGACCGGTAAGTTGAAAGCCGCTCGTGAAAATGGCGACACCACAATGAATGTAGGCGGTAAAACCCTACCAGTTAAACCAGGAAAGCCAATTCCAGAGTCAACAGATTTTACTCGCATGCAAGAACAACTGGCTCGTTTAAATCGTAATGAAACTCCAGCTCTAGTTGAAAACCGCGAAGTTGATCAAATCCGTGCATTGACACAACGTCTATTGGGGTAATCCTCCGTGGACATGAAGCGCATACTACAGGCGATGGATGGAGTTGCTACAAAGCCTGTAGTAGGTGCTGACAGCATGGCCAAGTTTCTATCAGTGATTGATAAAAACGATGTCGAGATTCTCAACGAAGCAACTAATCCTCACAAAGTGTCTTTGCCAGTACAAATGGCAATGCAACACTATCAGCAAACTCCCCAAATAGAAAAGAAAAAGTTTACAAATACCGGTATTCGTAAGTTTTTCCACGAGGTTGAACAAGAAGTTGCAGAAGAAAAAACCAACAAACAACAGCTATTAAGACAGTATAGTCAAACTATAGCTGAACGTGTACTGATGCGCGAGTTCAAAGAACGTGACCATGACGATAAAGAACACGGACACAAACTCAATACAAATAAATTAAGTGTTAAGGCAAATCGTTTCCTACAACAGGCTCATCAGATGAGTCCCGGAGACGAAGGAGATATAGAAGCAATGGCTGCCGCTGCCAGCGAACTGGCAGATACTGCTAAACAGCAACAGGTAACTATAGATCGCCAGATGGATATGTATACCCAGCTACAGGACCTGCTGGCCAATACTGAGGAAAGATTCCGTGATCTAAATGCCAAGGTTGCCAGTGGCGAAGTTACACAGCAAGATGCGGCAGTAGCGGCACAAGAGATAGAGCGACACCATGACACTGAAAAAGGTGAGATAGCTAAACAACATAAACACGATGTTGAGCCTGAAAAGATGCGACATGCTGAGCCGACCCAATCATCAACCCAATCACCCGCAGTAGCCGCAGTAGCCGCACAACCCAAAGCCAAACCAAAGACCACAGCAACAGCACAACCTAGAGCAGTAACACAAACTACTGCTAGCTCTCAACCGGCGACGGCACCACGTGCTGTGAAAGCAACAGTTCCAACACCTACTACTAGTCAGCCCGAGACGCCAGCTGTGAATCCGTTTGCACAAACTGTTGCACAAATGACTGGACAGCATGCTATTCCCAATATCAAAGGATTACCGACAAGGTCTCGAGTAGCATCTTCACCCAACAATGATCTAGCTAATCTGCACCATCCTGATAATCCTGCATCTGCATACATTCAAAGTCTATTGGCCGGGCATGAAAAAACCAGTAACCATCTCAACAATATCAAAAAAGGCGTGCCTAATACAGCAGATACCGTAGCTGAAGATGCTCGCAGTGCTATTGCAGGAGCAGTTATCAAAGCTGGTTCTGCCTTGTGGAAAGATCTAGTAGCATCCTATTCAAAAGGATCGCAGGCAGCAATAGTTCAATATCCCACAGGATACGAACTGACTATCCCGAGAAACGAAATAGGCAAACTGATAACACATCACATGCATGGTACTCCCGAAATGCGCACCGCTATTGAAAACGACATCATACATGATCCCGGATCATTAAGGGGATTTCTCAAAGCACCAGTGCCTACATCACAACAAAGTCTACCTCTGCAGGGTGAAATGCCATTCAACGAATACACCACACGTGAATTATCACATGCCAAAATATTAAGTACAGGCCCTGGTCCACAGGACAATGTGCTAGATCATGACGGTCGTGATCAGCTGGGATTAGAGGAAGCGCCAAGCACTATGGAGCCAATGAAACGATATCGTATGATGCGTCGTATAAGCAAACGAGCAGGTATAGATCTCAGCGATCTAGAGCATGCAACAGATGACGAACTGCATCACTTGTACAAACAACATGGATTAACAGAAAGTCCTATGTTCGATCAACCTGATAGAGATGTACATAATCCCGACGTTAGCCACGGCAAAGCCAATACACATCCGTTGGAAACTGTGATCAACATGGCCAACCATGACATAATTAGACTGGCTGATGACGTTAAAAGTATGCAGAACATGGACTTGTCCAGCAAACTGCTGTTATGGCAACGTATCGCGCAGGAATTTACCACTGGCGGAGTTATGCAAACACTGGCCGGACGTGCGGCACAGATAGCACACGGGATAGAACAGCTAAAGCAAGCTAGGCAAACCGGCAAGGGTGTAGCTCCCAAGCGTCGCTCTCAAATCAGTAAACACTTAGAATAAATAAGTACATTGTACGATATAGGAAAAAGACATGAATATTAGAGACCTAATGACAAGATTAGAAAGTATTGAGCAGTTGGACGAATTTCGTCTAAAAGATGTTCAGGCCGCAGTTGGGCAAAATACTGATCCCAATGCTCGAGCAAAAATTATTGCTGACCTAGCAGTTAAGAATCAGTTGCCAGGATTGTATGATCCGGTCGACGGTGAATTTGTCACCAGCTCAGGTAGTCGTGGCAGTGTTCCTAGCAAAGACGTTGACATGAAACTTCAATCAAAAGGACTTATTCCTCCTAATTCACACAGTTCATCTTTCCTAGGAAGAATAAGTGGCGTAAGTGGCGACACGTATGACAAGCAAATCCGTGATCAAAGTGCGCAATACAATACAGCTGAAGATCATCGTGAATTCAATCAAGAGCATATCGCAAAACTGGGTGAGCTGTTATCAAAACTGAAGGTAGCCAAACCAGATCCGGTCAAACAACCAGATGTTGTAAAACCACCTCCAACTAGTACAACTGGTCAAGCTGACCCTAATGCTGGTACTAATACTGGTACTGTGCCACAACCCAACTTGAAATTTGATGCCGAAGTACAAAAGATGCAAAACGCTATCCTACAAAAGGATCCCAATGCATTGCCCAAATATCATGCAGATGGTAAGCTAGGGCCAGAAACTATTGGCGCAATGCAAAAATATCCCGACATTGCCAAACAGTTCCCCAATGTTGGAAAATCCGCTACACAGGCAAATGCGAATGTTCAAAATAATGCCAACAGCTCAACACAGGCAGAGTCATTCAGCTTAGGACTAGGTAACGCACTGGTAGAAAGTTTCGGATACGAAACTGATCTAGATGAATACAGCATGAATCAATTTACCACTGATGTGGGAGCAGGCGCTCGAGGGCTTGGCAACGGGTTGACATTCGGTTATGGCGACAACATACTTGCTGGTGCCAAAGCAGGATTGGGTATTGAGAAAGATTATAAAACAGCATTGGGCAAAGAGATGGCCAATACTGCTAGAGCCAAATCACAATCAAGCTCCGCTGAATTTAATAACCCATTATATCAAACATGGTTAGGTGACAAGCTGGGTGCTGACAAAACATTCAAAGTCAACGCCTACGACGTAGGTGATATTGCAGGAACCATTGGCGCACCTATCCCCGGAGGACTGGTCGCTAACGGATTAGTAAGGGGCGGCGGTTTACTAAAAGGTATGGCTCGTTTAGGTATCGACGCTGGAGTCAACTTTGGTACTGCGGTGGTTGCAGATATAACCAAGGCCATTCACGATAAAGCCACTACCGGTGTTACACAGCCATTGGTAGATAAACTTATTAACATGAATCCAGCCATCATAAAACAAAGTCAGGCCAAAGCAGGGCTACCGCAAACCGGCAAGCTGGATCCAGCAACACTAGATTTTATGGGTAAAATTATGGAGATCAATGAAGCATTCGATAATGCTAAACAAGTTCCATTAACTGAATCTGAAAAGATGTCTGAGCTGAAAAAACGTCTGAGTAGATTAGACGAAGCGTCACGTGTACCAGGAAGTGACGCTAGTGCCAAATTCATCGAAAAAATGCTAGGCATAGGTGCCGCCGATGTAATGAAAATGACCCAGAAAGAGTTTGATGCGGCATTTTCGGCGGCGCTGAATAAGAACATATCTAAAGTAGAGAAAAGGATTCCTGCGCCAAAAGAACCAACAGTAAGAAATAACGTCAGCAATAACAGCAGTTCTTCAGTCAACGGCGGAAACATAACACAAAATGCCAATCCGGTAATTAACATACATGTCAATGGTGCTGGCCCAATAACAGCCGCAGAAAAAACGGCTGCGCCAAAAGTGATTGCTCAAGTGGAAAAAGAAGTAAGTCCAGTTGTTGCTAAAGAATTAGATGCCGCTGTAAAAACTGGTGACAAGAAAGCCATTGGTACATGGTGGGAACGTAACAAAGGTCGAGCAAAATGGTCAACAGGCCTTCTCGGACTGCTAGGTTTAATCGGAATAGGTGGTCTACTAGCTGGTGGACACGAAAACGATAACACAACAACTACAACTACAACAACAATTCCCCCAGGTCCGGATGGCAAATGTCCGCCAGGATACAAACTAGGCACAGATGGCAAGAGCTGTGTACCAGACAGCACAGTTGTGAATCCTAATCCAGCACCTGATGCTAAACCTATGTGTAGTCTAGAACAAATGGATCTAATTAGACAGATCAAAGACGAAATGACTGCATTGAACAAAGAAAATGGCGGTGGGCCGATGGGCGGTGAGGTACAAGATGCGGCAGTTGCGCAAGCTCTTGCCCGAGCACAAGAAGTTATGGACGCGGCGTTGGCCGGTTGTACTCAACCAACAGGTAGTGAACAAAATGCTAATCCAGCACCAGCAGGTGTCAATATGAGTGGTACTGTAAGTTTACCGGGCAACGTAAAATCAGGTATGAGAATGGACGGTGGTCCGTCGGGCAATTACATGCAACAAGCCGAATCAGCTGATGCAGAACTAAATCGCTGGCTCAAAATAGCTCGCGGTTAAAGTCAAATGGCAGATTAATTTCTGCCATTTCCACCTCTAAAATTTGACAAGTACAGATAATTAGTATATAATAGGCAATATAGGAGATAATTCATGTCAGGACGCAATTACGGGCCAGAAGAAAAGGCAAAACTAGAACGATTGATCAACGAAGGATCTACAGTACTTCGTGAAGTAGAAGACCTATCAGAAGGCCTAAAAGAAACAGTCAAGGCAGTGGCAGAAGAATTACAAATCAAGCCATCAGTTATCAACCGTGCTATCAAGATTGCACACAAAGGCGATTGGACCAGTCACAATGAAGACTGGGCAGAAATTGAAGCTATTTTAGATATTACCAAAAAAATCTAATGGAAGTTAGTAACTGTTTTCCTGTATCATTTTATTCTTTCACTAATCCTGAAATTTCCGAGGCAGTTAACATTAAACTGGCTTCGGAGCCTAACGGCATTAGTCATAACTACCCCAGTTTGAATCAAACATATAATCAAGAATTGCACAAAGATCCTAGTTGGAAGTTTTTGGTCGATTGGGTGAATTTATGTTTGCAAGAGATTCAAGATTATGAAATACATGATCAAAATTTTGGAAAAATTAAAATTTCTAGAATGTGGGCAAATATTTCACTAGCCGGAAGTGGTGGTGGGCATTCAGTACACAGACATCCTAACTCGTTGTGGAGTGGAATAATTTACATCAGTGAAGGTGCAGATACTAAATTCCTAGACCCAGTGTACGCTAGAAGCTTGTCAAGTATAGAGATTCCAATTGTCAATAATTTTGATAGACTTACTATAACACCAAAGCAGGGGTTAATGGTGATTTTTCCAAGTTATGTACAACACTATACAGACGGACATTACGGCAATGCTACTAGAATTACTATTTCATTCAACACATTGCCAGAAAAATTCACTGCTGGATTTGCAGAGTAAATAAATGTAAGGCCCGCTGGCCATAAACAGCAAAGATGGTGTTTGCAAGCCGTAAATTGCATGGAGAAGAAAGTATATGTCTTACGTAGACGCATGGTTTGACCGCGACAACGACATCATCAAGATCGTTGAACGCAACAAGAAAGGTGAAAGGGAGTTCCGTGATATTCCTGTTCGTCACACTTTCTATGTAAAAGATCCTAGAGGCAAACACACCTCCATATACGGAGATCCTGTACAACGGATCGTTTGTAAAAATACCAAAGAACTTCGTAAAGAACAAGCCATCAACAGTGGCAAGACTCTGTATGAAGCAGACATCAATCCCATATTTGTTACCCTGTCAGAAAATTATCTCAACGCAGATCCTCCCAAACTCAATGTGGCATTTTTCGATATTGAGGTAGACTTTGATCCCGAGCGTGGCTATGCATCGCCAGATGATGCATTTATGCCCATTACTGCCATTGCGGTTTACCTACAATGGATGGAAACTATGGTTTGTCTAGCTATTCCGCCCAAGGGTCTCAAGATGGAAGATGCCAAGGAGATGGTCAAAGACTTTCCCAACACGTACCTGTTTGAAAAAGAAGCTGACTTGCTGGACATGTTTTTGGATCTGATCAAAGATGCAGATGTTATCAGTGGCTGGAACTCGGAAGGCTTTGATATTCCCTATACCACTAACCGTGTAGTCAAAGCACTGAGCAAAGAAGACACACGTAGGTTTTGTTTATTCGATCAATTTCCCAAACGCAGAGAATATGAAAAATACGGTCGTGACAGTGTGACCTATGACTACATTGGTCGTGTACATCTAGACTACCTTGAACTGTATCGCAAGTACACCTATGAAGAACGTCACACCTACAGGCTAGATGCTATCGCAGAATATGAACTGGGTGAGCGCAAAACACAGTACGAAGGCACACTGGATCAACTGTACAACAACGATTTTAAAACGTTCGTTGAATACAACATCAACGACTGTATGCTTCTTGAAAAATTAGATAAGAAACTCAAGTTCATGGATCTAGCCAATACATTGGCACATGAAAATACTGTGTTGCTACAAACCACAATGGGTGCTGTGGCTGTGACCGAGCAGGCCATTATCAATGAAGCTCACCGCAGAGGATTTGTTGTTCCCAATCGTATCAAGAAAGACGATAGAGATGAGAACACAGCGGCAGCTGGTGCTTATGTGGCACATCCCAAAGAAGGATTGCAAGATTGGATCGGCTCACTAGACATCAACAGTCTTTATCCCAGCGCCATTAGAGCACTCAACATGGGTCCAGAAACCATTATTGGACAGCTACGTCAAACACGCACTGACGAATACATTGAACTCAAGATGGCGCAGAACAAGAGTTTTGCGGCCGCGTGGGAAGGCAAGTTCGGCACACATGAATACGAATCAGTGATGAATCAAGAAATTGGCACTGACATCACTATTGATTGGGAAAACGGTGATGTCGATGTGATCAGTGCCGCAGAAGTATATAGATTGATATTTGAAAGCAATCAGCCCTGGATGCTTTCAAGTAATGGCACTATCTTCAGTCACGAAAATGAAGGTATCATTCCGGGGCTACTTAAACGCTGGTATGCAGAACGTAAAGAGATGCAGGCCAAACTAAAGGAGTCTATCAATGCAGGAAACAAAGTCGAAGAAGAATACTGGGATAAGCGACAGCTTGTTAAGAAAATTAATCTTAATAGCCTGTACGGTGCTATTCTTAACAGCGGTTGCAGATTCTTTGATAAACGAATCGGACAATCAACAACGCTGGTCGGGCGCCAAATCGCAAAACATATGGCGAGTAAAGTAAATGAAATTGTAACAGGCGAATACAATCACATAGGTAAGGCAGTTATCTATGGTGACACTGACTCCTGTTACTTCTCAGCTTACAAAACACTACAAAAAGACATCGAAGCTGGACTGATTCCTTGGACAAAAGAAACTGTGATCCAACTGTATGATCAAATAGGTGACGAAGTCAATCAAACATTCCCGCAGTTTATGCTGGACGCATTTCATGTGCCTAAATCGCGTGGTGATGTTATCAAAGCTGGTCGCGAGATTGTTGCTCTCAAAGGCTTGTTTATTACCAAGAAGCGTTATGCAGTGCTGTCATATGACAAAGAAGGTAAACGTCAGGATATAGATGGCAAGCCTGGCAAGATCAAAGCCATGGGCTTGGATTTGAAGCGCAGTGACACTCCGGAATTTATTCAAAACTTTTTAAGCGATGTTCTTGAAATGGTATTGATGGGCAAGCCTGAACAGGAAGTGCTTGACCATATCAGCGAATTCCGTATCAAATTCAAAGCTCGACCAGGTTGGGAAAAAGGTAGTCCTAAACGTGCCAACAACATCACAGAGTATCAGGCCAAGGAAAAGAAACAGGGCAAAGCCAACATGCCTGGACATGTTCGTGCCAGTATCAACTGGAACACACTCAAGCGCATGTATGATGACAAGTATTCAATGGCCATTACCGACGGTGCCAAGGTTATTGTGTGTAAACTCAAACCCAACCCCCTGGGCTTTACATCAGTTGCATATCCTGTAGATGAACTACGACTGCCACAATGGTTCAAAGACTTGCCGTTTGATCATGCAGAAATGGAACAGACCATTATTGATAATAAACTAGATAACTTGATTGGTGTTCTCAAATGGGATGTTGCCAGTACAGAAGAAAAGAATACTTTTAATTCATTATTTGAGTTCTAATATGAAAATTATAATTGCAGGTTATGGATTTGTGGGCAAAGCAGTTGCTACTGCTATAGATAAAACAAACACAGTATATGTTGTTGATCCAAAAATAAGTACGCAAACAGTAAAAGATTATCCAGATGCCGATGGCGTTATAATTTGTGTCAGCACACCCAGTACAGTACTGGGTGATTGTGATACTAGCCAAATTTATGATGTAATGGATCAAACACCCAGTCATATACCTGTACTGATTAAATCCACTGTGAGGCCGGATTACCTAAATAAACTGGTCAAAGACTACCCCAATCATAAAATATGTTACAGTCCAGAATTTCTACGTGCGGCCACTGCCGATCAAGACTTTGCTAATCAACAAAATATGATTCTAGGCGGTGATGATCCTAATGGATTTTGGCACAGCCTATTCAGACAGTCTCTGCCAAAGTTGAAAACAGCGTTCTATTGCACATTGGGTGAAGCGGCCATGATGAAATATACCATTAATGCGTTTCTCAGTATCAAAGTTACATTTTTTAATCAACTATATGATATGTGTCAAGCAGACAATATAGATTATGCCACTGTTGTTGGTCTACTACAATTAGACGATCGAATTGGACGTAGTCATATGCAAGTTCCGGGACCAGACGGAGCTCGAGGATTTGGGGGTGCTTGCTTTCCCAAAGACATAAACGCATTTATACAGTACGCCGATAAGCTATCTGTATCAAATACCCTGGTAGAATCGGCAATAAAATACAACAAGAAGATAAGAAAAACATTGACATAGTCACACAAACCCTATATAATCATTAAACACGGAGAATCATATGAAAGACTTTTTACAAGACCTAGTAGCACATACACACAGTTTGGGCTTCTTACCTTTGGTCAAGGTAACATCCAGCTCAAAAGCAACCACTATAGAATCGCTTGCTGAAGACCGTTCAGTTATCCTTAATGCCAAATCACACAATCCAATCGACGGACTTGAAGGCACATTTGGTATGCCTAATTTGAACAAGCTAGACTTGCATTTGAAATGTCCAGAATACAAAGAAGGTGCCGGCATCAAGGTTGTAAAACAACAACGCAATGGTGAAGATATTCCAACAGGTTTGCATTTTCAAAATGCAACTGGTGACTTTGAAAACGACTATCGTTTTATGAATCAAGATGTGATCAATGAAAAACTCAAGACTGTCAAGTTCAAAGGAACAAGTTGGGAAGTTGAATTTGAGCCTACTGTATCAAGTATCCAACGCTTGAAGTATCAGGCGGCGGCACATACTGAAGAACAGGTGTTCCAAGTGTCCACGAATGGTAGCAATCTAGTGTTTAGTTTCGGCGACGCCAGCACACACGCAGGATCATTTACTTTCCAAAGTGGGATTACAGGCAAGCTAAAGCAAACATGGTCATGGCCAGTTAATGCTGTGCAAGCAATTTTGGCACTGTCAGGCGATATCACTATGAAGATTGCAGATGCAGGTGCATTGGCTATCACTATTGACAGTGGAGTTGCTGTATACGAATATATCCTGCCAGCGCAAAGCAAATAATGGAAACACGTAAACGAACAGTTGTGAGAATGATTACCTATCGCTTAACAGCATGGGTATTCACAATCCTGTGGACATACTTGTTCACAGGAGACTTAGGAAGTGCTACAGGATTTGCCACTGTGCTACATATTCTCCTAAGTATAGATTATTATATACATGAAAGAATCTGGCTTAAAATTAAATGGGGTAAAATAGAATGACACAAGATCAAATTTTTTTAGCAGTAGGTGTATGGTTAGTATTGATGGCTATTTGCTATACGCATACTGGATGGCGCAATATGAGAGAATGTTACGGTATGTGGTTTACACGAGAATACTGGACAGGATATAATACTGTAGAATTTGTCAGTTGGTTGGCCAAAGCCATCATCATTATCCCAGGTTTAATCTTTGGTATTCAAATATGGGAATTGTATTACCTAACACTGCTAACCAGCGTAACACTTATTTGGGCAAGCCGTAAAAAAGCATTGCCCACGCTGGTAGGATTTAATACCATGTGGGCATGGTTGAGCTTAATGGTTCTAGCACAGCACTGGATCAAATGATTATACAGGAAAGCACTTGGGCGGATCAATACGCAGACGAGTTAGTGCGTGACTATATTCGAACAGGATATAAAAAACGACACTCACCTGCGAAAACGCCATTTACACATCCACAAAACTATGATCCGTGTGAACCGCCAGAAGGGTGGAGATATGATCCATACTACGAAATGTGGGTAAAGACAAAAGATGAATAAAAATTTAACAGCAACTCAATCGGACTATGCGTACTTTTTGCCAGCTACGTCTGGGTTTTATAGTACGTTCATAGGCAAACAACGTTTTGGACCGTATGTAGATCCAGCTCGTATTCCGGCAAGTTTTGGACCGTTAGGAATTGAAGCTATGAACTATCTCAATCCCAATGCGATATTCTACTATGATCATTGCTTGTACTCAGCAGGTCATGCTAACTTAGACATGACTAAGAAGGACGACAGTGAAGATATGTTCCGTAATCGAGATCGCTCCACTAGTTGGGTAGTTGGAGATTCAGGCGGATTCCAGATTGGTAAAGGTGTGTGGGAAGGCGAATGGCGAGACCCTACTGGACCCGAAGTTGCCGCTAAGTGGGCCGAAGTTAATGCCTTAGGTGTTGAACTGGTTCCGCAATTACATCCTACAGGCCATCCAAAGACTGATAAAAATGGTAATCCTAAATTTACCAAAGTAGATCATCCTAAACTGTATCAAGCCAGACTCGATGCCGCACAGAAAAAACGTGAACAAGTGCTGGCATGGATGGATGCTTACATGGAATACGGAATGGTTCTTGATATTCCAGCTTGGGTAGAACGCAGTCCAGAAGGACGCAAGGCCACAGGCATAGAAACATATCAGCAGGCCGCAGATGCTACCAAGTACAATAATGAATACTTTATTAAAAATCGTACAGGTGCATGTAAGTTTTTGAACGTGCTACAAGGTGAGAGTCACACACAAGCAGAAGATTGGTATCAGCAAATGAAAGACTTTTGCGATCCAACCAAATACGACAAGCCATTCAACGGTTGGGGTATGGGTGGACAAAACATGTGTGATGTTCACTTGATTCTCAAACGATTAGTAGCACTGCGCTTTGATGGATTGTTGGAACAAGGACACCAAGATTGGATGCACTTTTTAGGTACCAGTAAATTAGAATGGGCAGTGCTACTAACAGATATCCAACGTGCTGTACGCAAGTATCATAATCCAGACTTTACTATCAGTTTCGACTGTGCTAGTCCATTCTTAGCAACTGCCAATGGACAGATTTATATGGCTACAGAAACGCCGCCAGCAGACAAATGGGTGTATCGTATGCAAGCATCAGCTGATGATAAAAAGTATTCGTCGGATACTAGACTGTTCAAAGATGCAGTGGTACAAGATGGCATATTTGACAAGTTTGAATCTAGTCCTATCATGGATCAAATACAAATGAAGGAAATTTGTATCTACGCACCAGGCGATGTAAACAAAGTTGGTAAAGAAGGACGTACCAGTTGGGATAGCTTCACTTATGCTATCATGATGGGGCATAATGTTTGGATGCATATTAATGCTGTACAAGAAGCCAATCGTCAAAGCGACCTAGGTTGTATTCCAGCAATGATGAGTGCTACCACAGCAGAAGGTAGAACTATGGACTATAGTCCATTACCCAACAAGTTCAAAGACATTGTTGATTTGATCTTTAGCATGGATAATAGAAAAGATGCAATGGATGTAGTAGAACACTACGAAGGCTATTTTGATCGTATTATCGGTACTAGAGGCAATACTGGTGATCGTATCACTAATGCAACCACCATGGCCAATGTGCATATCGAATTTGAAGGAGACTTGACTATGGAAAAAGTTGTCAAAGAACCTACAAAACCAATCTTAAACGAATCACTATTTGAGGTTTAAATGACATTACCAGATGAAAGATTTCGAAGCATACAAAAAACAGAAGAGTTTTTACAGGATCTAATGAATCCTCAAAAAACCCCGCGTCTGCCTAAAGAAATCCGTGAACGAGCACGTTGGTGTTTACGTCACTATCCCAGTTATCACAACATGAAAGAATTGGAACGTGCCGCTCCAGAGGTTGTAACAGAACGCATGGAAGATGTACAACGTATGATCAAATACTGGGAAGAAGGGAAAAAATTTACAAATGAAACGTGAATATACTAGTGGTACTAGCGAAGATGTAACATTCTTTGTTGGTACTGAAATTGAACGCACTCCTGCATACGGAATGAAAACTCTGTTTGTAGTAGGTGTACATGATCCTAAGACTGTGTTACATATTGTTAACGATACCCAAGCACTGTTAGACGAGAGCAAACGTATCAAACATATCTATTTTGGTGCTAATCAAAGTTTCAAAACTAATGGCGTGAATGATGTAGACACTTGGCGCCCATGGGAATACATGATCCAGGACTGTTTAGAAGCTGGATATTGGTGTACCTTGGACTTTGATATACGTGAACATGAAGGTCTTTTAGAAAGTGGTTTAACCGAACATCGTAGATTTATTCCACAAATTAGTGTAAAATTGCCTTATCTAAATCAGCTAGGATATAATGCTACAATCAAGATCGATGACAAAGACTTTGATGCAACTAATCCAGGGGTGTGGTGTGTACCAATTGGTGCTGTCACACAACGCAAGTATTTTACCAATTGGGATGAATATACGAAAGACGAGATTATAAAATGAGAAAACGGTCTCCATACAACAACTATGCACCAGTATGCTCGGCACCAGACTGTGCATCAAAAGTAAGTTATCATAACTTAGATAAAGGAAAAGATGGGTCTGCAAATATCAAATGGAAAAACTGTTGTGAGTCTCATAGAAATGAAAGGAAATCAGAAGTGGATAATTGGAAATTAAAACAAGGGTGTTCAAACGTAGATGCACATCACGGATTCAAGTGTACAGCAACCATCATGTATCCTGAACAGTTGGACATAAATCATATAGACGGAAATCGTCATAACAATGATCCAGCCAATAAAGAAATACTTTGCAAAAACTGTCATGCTCATGTTACAATACAAAGTAAACATCATCTAAACAGATATTCTTACGAAATTGAACTACCTGGCTCACTATGGGAACCTGCACAATGAACATTACAATACGACAAGACATTAGACCTAACAAAATGATTTGGGTCACATTTAGCAAAGAAGGAATCCATGCATATCCAGCGGCAGCTACCGATCCTACCCTAGCAACAGGGGATGAATATGATGTGTCGTTTTTGGCTTCTCCGCATCGTCATATATTCCATTTCAAAGTATGGATAAGTGTTACACATGACGATCGTGATATTGAGTTTATTCAGTTCAAACGATGGTTGCTAAATCTTTATAAAGATAGTATACTGGCGTTAGACTACAAAAGTTGTGAGATGATGTCAGGCGATTTGTTTGACGCTATCTCAGCAAAGTATCCAGGCCGTGAGGTTTGGATTGAGGTCTCCGAAGATGGAGAAAATGGTTCATTTATCAAATATTAAAATAGAGGCTATTATGGCTAAGAATTACAAAGAAGTCAGTTACTTTTCAACTCGTCCGGACATTGTAAAACTGTTCGAAGATCTAGAGGCATTCCATAACTGGTGCCGTTCAGAACTTTGTGAGTTTAACGAAGGTCATCTCTACAATAGAGAAAGCTGGCAGTGGCGCAACTTCGACAAGAGTCGTCGTCCTAAAAAGCCGTTCACAGGCGAACGTAAACCTTACCTCGGTAAGAATCCACGGTACAATAGCAATGACCGTATTCCTAGTTGATCTAGAAGCTGTTGACACACGGTACACTGGCGAATGGAAACGCCATGTACCTAATCTCTTACGCAAGGCAGGACACAATGTTCAAATTATCTCTGGCCCTGAGGATATTCCTAAAGCCACTACTCCTGGTGCTTTTCTTAATTTTGGCGGCACCAATATTTACAAGGCTAGTCAAGTTGAGAAGATTGGCCGCTTATTTTGCTCCGGATCAATTAATCCTAATGATCACTTCATCTTTACTGATGCTTGGCACCCTGGCATCATAAACTTAAAGTACATGAGTGAGTTGCTGAATATACCAGTAACTACGCATGGCCTATGGCATGCTGGTAGTTATGATCCTCAAGACTTCTTGGGTCGACTGGTTGGTGCTAAACCCTGGGTACGTCATGCAGAGAAGAGTTTCTTCTACGCATTTGATTATAATTACTTTGCTACACAGTTTCACATTGAATTATTCTTTACCAATCTATTAAATGATTATCCAACAGAGAATCCTTGGTTTGAGGACGATCTAGCAGAACTACGTGCTGGCACATTTAGTGATAAATTTGTACGCACAGGTTGGCCCATGGAGTATATGGACGATACCTTGACCATGTACAAGAATATGCCCAAACGTGACCTTATTCTTTTTCCACATCGTATTGCCCCAGAAAAACAAGTTGAGATTTTTAGAGACTTAGCACATCATTTGCCTCAGTATGAATTTGTAGTGTGTCAGGATCAACAGTTAACAAAAAATGAATATCACAACTTGTTAGGCGAAGCAAAAATGGTATTCAGTGCCAATCTGCAAGAAACGCTGGGCATCAGTTGTTACGAAGGTGCAGTAGTAGATGCTATACCAATGGTTCCAGATAGACTTAGTTACAGTGAAATGTATTACGACACATTCAAATATCCCAGCGTATGGACAAATGATTATGATACATACACTGTGTATCGCCCAGATTTGTGCCGTAAGATTATAGAACATATGGACAATTATTCTACAAGGATACCTGCCATACGTAAACAGACAAGGGATCTGCATGACAACTTCTTCAGTGCTAACAAATTACTCGATCACATCAACTGATACTATCACCATTAGTAATAGTACCAGTGACAGCTACTATTATACTACAGGTGCAGGTATGGGTGGGTCCAACAGTGGTACAATAACTATCAGTAGTGGCGGTACTAGCAGTTCTAGTACAGGATTCACTATTGGTGGTGCCGGTAGTGGATTCAGTTGGAGTGCACCTGAAGAATGGGATGGCTGTTTTCCCGACTGGAATAGAATCCAGACAATGTGTAAAGAATACCCAGCATTAAAAATAGCATTTGATAAATTTAAGACAACATATAAACTAGTAAAAGACCATTATGATACTCCAGAAGATCAGAGACCGCTTCCTTAATTGGCTTGATAGCAAAGGCCGTAAACGTGTGATCATGGATCGTGTGGATAACGAGCCATACTTGGAACGTTACTATCCATTATTCAATACCAGATACCACACTGGATTCAATATCTACATTCACAAGTTTCTAAAAGGCGATCCAGACGATGTGCATGATCACCCATGGTCATATGCTACATTTATTTTAGCTGGCGGTTATTATGAATGGATCCCCCAATTCAATCCAGATGGAACTAAAAGTTGTGAAATTCGTAAATGGCGTGGTCCTGGGCATTTCCGTATATGCAGGCCCAACAGCTATCATCGAGTAGAATTAAAACCAGGCGTTACAGCATGGACATTGTTTATGCCGGGCCCACACAAACGACAATGGGGATTCCTTGTCGATAATAAATGGATACACAATGACAACTATCTCGCTTCCCGTAAACAAAACGGTTAATACCGTTGCCACTACTTTATCTGGATACGGAGCCGTACCTCCGCAGTTGAGCGGACAAGTTTACACAACTACAGGAACCGGTACTGTCAATTGGGCGACACTCAACAACTACGACCAAGTGTTGACTGTTAATGCAGGCAAAAGTCAGCCTACACTTGACGTCAAAGGTGATCTAGTAATTAACGGACGAAATTTAGAAGAACGGTTAAACACAATCGAAAAGGTATTGCAAATTCCAGAACGAGATGTTATACTTGAAAAGAAGCATCCCAAGCTACAAAAAATGTACTACGATTATATAAACGAACTTGCCAAATACAGAATGTGGCATGCAATTAAAGGAACTGACAATGAAACTACATGAATCGATCAAAGATACCTACACAGAAACAATTATTAAAGAACACGAAGGGTTCCGCCTTGTGTTGAAAAAACATGAAGTACTCATGCCTAAAGGCTTGTTCAGTGTTGATATGGAACAGCAATGTTTGAAAGACGGCAAAATCACAGATACTGCTGTATACAATTTCTTTATGACCAAAGAAGAAATGGCAACTCTTGCACAGGCATTGACAGCATGAGCGATAATTTACAAGAATTATACGATTTATATTTGGGTATTGCCGACGGTATGGTTGAGAAATACGGTGCTATGGAAGTTGCCGCTGTTATGATGGCTATTTCTTTAAGCATATACAAATCAGGGCTAGACGAAATTGACTACAATGCAATGGTTGACAATATTTCAGCTAGTAGAACACAAGTTAAAAAATTTACACCAGCGATACTGCAATGAAGAAAATATACTACACTTGGCAACAAGTAGAAGGTGGTTGTTTAGACCTTTCTCGTCAAATGGTTCAAGATAATTGGTTACCAAAATACATAGTTGGTCTTAATCGAGGTGGGCTAGTACCCGCTAACTTGATCAGTCAATATTTAGATATTCCCATGGCCACACTTATGGTCAGCCTGAGAGACGGCGGCATTTGTGTAAGTGATTGTGGAATGGCAGAAGATGCATTCAATGGTGTAAACATTTTGGTTGTTGACGATATCAATGACCAAGGCAGCACAATTGAATGGATCAAGCACGATTGGCAATCCAGTGCGCTTCCCGATGATCCCAAATGGAACAATATCTGGGGACAAAATGTTCGGTTTGCTACATTGACCAACAATCTATCTAGCAACCAGGATGTTGATTATACCTATTGGGAAGTCAATAAAGCAGAAGAAGATTGCTGGCTCGTTTATCCTTGGGAGGAATTTTGGAAATGACATCATTAACTGGATCACTAATTAAACTTGGCTTTGGTATTGCATTAATTGTAGTTGCCGTTGCTTTTGGACCTATCATAGGTATTTGGGCGTTGAACACTTTGTTTCCGCAGTACCTAAATATACAGTTGACTTGGCAAACTTGGTTGGCTTTTAATATCTTGTTTGGCGGTAGCAGTATTATTAAACTTGGAACTAGAAAATGAAAAGTTTATCTGTACAAGAGCTTGAAGATAAACTCAAACAAGCTACTGAAGACACTTTAAAAATGCCTACTGAAAGAGGGCGCGAAGCATTGATGTCCTACATTGAATATCTGCAGTACGAAATTGCAGAGGCCAAGAAGCATGAAGGGCAGTAAAAAACATCGCAATTGGGACAGTCGTATTCCTGCACGTGATGCAGGATACACACATGTTGTAAGTATCCCATGGCGTGGACAGAAAGAATACTGGTGGAACGATACCTGCGCAGATGTATTAGACGTCTTTGGATTACCTGGAAATAGATACACCAGTCACCCCAGTCATGACAAAATGGATTTTTACTTCAAGTCAGAGATAGATGCTACTTTATGCAAAGTACTGATATCAGAAAAAATTTGAACACAAAATATTTGCAAAAACCTAAATAAACCTATATAGTAGTACTAAGACATCCACGTCACTAACTCGGAGAATAAAATTGACAGAATCAAGAACATACAACGAAACAGCACTTGACGCCATGTACGGCGATAGCGGATATCAAGAAGGCACTGCACACAACTATTTAGGTTTTGTAATGAAACGTAATGGTAAAAGGTTCTGGGCTGGAGATAACATCAGTGAATATATTGATGATAAAATGAAAGAAGATTTAATTAATGAAACAACTCTAGCATTTGAAAAAGTGTTAGATTGCTTGTTAATTGATCGTGAAAACGATCCTAACAGCAAAGGCACAGCCCGACGCTTGGCCAAGATGTACTTTAATGAAATAATGGCAGGAAGATATGAATCAGCACCAGACGCAACAGCATTTCCAAATGATTCGGCAGACCGTTATGAAGGCATGCTCGTTGTTCGCAGTGAACTCCGCAGTATGTGTTCTCATCATCATCAACCAGTTAGCGGAGTTGCATATATTGGAATCATCGCTGCCGAGAAGCTCATTGGTTTGTCTAAGTATACTCGCATTGCTCAGTGGTGTGCTCGGCGTGGTACTTTACAGGAAGAACTGTGCAACGACATCGCAAGAGAAATTGCTAAAGCCACAGGAGCCACAGACCTAGGTGTGTACATTCAAGCTGTACACGGATGCTGTGAGAATCGTGGCATTATGGCGCACTCTAGTCTAACACAGACTACAGTACTCAAAGGTGCTTTTAATACCGATCCAGGAACAAAGAAAGAATTTTTTGACAATATCAAAATGCAACAGGAGTTTGCTCCGAGATGAAATCATTAGAAATACAAGTACCTGCCGAAGGCATAATGCAAACAAACGATTGGGGAGACTCAAAAGTTTATCGTGTTACATGTAACTGCGGTGCATCGGATCACGATCATCATGTATGGGTAGAAGCTGATGATCACGAAGTTAGTGTTACTATCTATACAACTGTAAAAAGCAACTGGTGGAGTAAAACTCGCTGGCATGCTGTTTGGACATTGTTGACCAAAGGCTATATTGACACAGAATCCACTGTGATAATGAGTCGACAACAGGCATTCAATTATGCTAATACATTACTAAGTGCAGTGGAAGATGTAGAATCTTTTCGTAATACTAGACAAAACAAGGCAGAACGTGCTAAAGTAACAAAATTAGCAGAACAAGGTGATTGTGAATGAGTAAAATTAAAATAGCAGAATTATTTTATAGTATCCAAGGTGAAGGACGTTACATGGGTGTACCGTCTGTTTTCTTGCGTACATTTGGTTGTAATTTTAAATGTGCAGGCTTTGGTATGCCCAAAGGTGAACTAAGCAAAGAAGTTGAAGATATTGCTGAAGTTGTACACATGTTCAATGACTACAAAGAACTACCGCTTGTTAGTACAGGATGTGACAGCTATGCCAGTTGGGATCCACGCTTTAAGAATCTTAGCCCAATGCTGACTACTGATGCTATTGTAGAACGCACAATGGAGATACTTCCCGAAAACAAATGGCAAGATGCACATCTTGTTATAACTGGCGGTGAACCGTTGCTGGGTTGGCAAAAGGCTTATCCAGATTTATTAGATCATCCTCGCATGGCAGACTTACAAGAAATTACATTTGAAACAAATGGCACTCAATCTTTGACTAAAGAATTTGAAGACTACTTAATGAAGTGGCAATTTCCTGAAGATTTTAAAGTTCGTGAAGTTACATTTAGTGTCAGTGCCAAATTAAGTTGTTCAGGCGAAAGTAGAGATGAAGCTATCAAACCAGAAGTACTGTTGCAATATCAAGATATAGGACACACTTATCTCAAATTTGTAGTTGCTACCGAAGACGATATTGAAGAAGCAATTGAAACATTGGATATCTATCGAGAAAACGGCTTTACAGGACATTGTTATCTAATGCCCATTGGCGGAGTTGAAAGCGTATACGCATTGAACAATCGTGCAGTAGCAGTGGCGGCTATGAAACACGGACTGCGTTACAGCGACCGTTTACAAGTGCCGTTATTCAAGAACGAATGGGGAACCTAATGATATACTTTAGACATGAGGGTGATAAATTAGATAACGGCATAAATTTTTATCCTTTGTCTAGTATGAGCAGTATTGGTTTAAGACTAAAATGGAATAAAAAAATTTATCTAGTTCGCTATAGTAAATTTGCCAAAAAATGGTTTATAGGCCGATTGGGCATATAAGGAGATGAAAATGTTTTTTCTATTTTGCTTTATAGTTGGTTGGGCTATATTGATAGCATTATGCCTAAGATGGCCAAAAAATATCAACAGTGCCTGTACTGGGAATTGTAGACAAGGTAGAGATTGTGATTGTAAGGACACCAAATGAAACAATTATTAAGAAAATGGCTAGGTATCGATGATATTCTAAAAGAAAAAGAAGTGGCACTGGCCGGAGCCGCTGAAGCAAAGAAAGCAGAAGAAAATGCTAAAATGGGTCCGAAAGAACGTGCCACACAGCGAGGCGAGCCGTGGGTTGCTGTGCTGGACACACATGTCAACAAGGATAATGTACGGAATGGCTTTTTTGAACTTGACTGGAACCCAGAGTTTATAGTACAATTAAGGGAAGCTGGATACGGATTTGAAGGTGATCCAGAAGAAGAGATTGTAGATCGTTGGTTTAGAGATTTGGCAGGCAATATGCTAGCCGAAGCTGGACAGACTAACCCAAGTCGTACAATCGGTGGTTATATTAATGTAAGTAGATTACCAAATGGTAGGGCACAAATAGAATGACACACATCATAGTTGATACTGCTAACACGTTTTTTCGTGCTAGACATGTGGTGCAAGGTTCCAGCGACATCAAACTGGGTATGGCCTTTCATATTACCTTTAACAGTATCAAGAAAGCATGGCAAGACTTTGGTGGTACTCACGTGGTATTCTGCCTTGAAGGTCGATCATGGCGTAAAGATCATTACAAGCCCTACAAGGCCAATAGACAAGAAGCAAGAGATGCGCTGACTGAGCGACAGCAAGAAGAAGACAAATTGTTCTGGGAAGCATTTGACGAATTTAAAAAGTTCGTGTCAGAGAAGACCAATGCTACTGTGATGCAACATCCTAATCTAGAAGCAGATGATCTAATTGCTGGTTGGGTCCAAGCACACCCAGATGCTAAACATGTTATTATCTCAACAGACGGAGACTTTGCACAGCTGGTAAGTCCTACTGTAAGCCAATATAATGGTGTTGGCGATTTGCATATTACACACGAAGGAATCTTTGATGCTAAAGGTAAACCCGTTAAAGACAAAAAGACTGGCGAGCCTAAGCCTGCACAAGATCCAGAATGGATGCTGTTCGAGAAATGCATGCGGGGTGACACAAGTGACAATGTCTTTTCGGCTTATCCAGGTGTACGAACGAAAGGCACAAAGAATAAAGTTGGTCTCCAAGAGGCATTTTCCGATCGTAAGACTCGCGGATATAATTGGAACAATCTCATGCTCCAACGTTGGGTCGACCACAACGGTTTAGAACATCGTGTGTTGGAAGACTATCAACGCAATGTACAACTATGCGATCTCACAGCACAACCTGATGAGATCAAGGCTAAAATACGTGAAACTGTACAGTCTAATGCTGTGCCCAAGGCGGTAGATCAGGTAGGAATTCGCTTGCTGAAGTTCTGTAATGCGTGGGATATGAAGAAAATTTCAGACAACATTCAGCAGTATGCAGAGCCATTCCAGGCCAAATATCCACAACAATGAGAGATAAATACATACATTACTCAAGTGCCTCCGGGGCTGAGTATATAAGGAGAAACAAATGACCGAATTACACGCCAAGCCTATTGTGGATGGTAAATTTTGGATCGTGGAGCAAGACGGCTCTAAGGTCGCAACATTACACAAAAAAGAAAATAACAAATTTGTACTGAGCAGTACTACAGGTGAAGTTATGTTTAATAAAAAACAAGACATAACTAAACATTTTGGTGAAGGGTTCTTTTTGACCAGCACCAAAATCAAAGTTACTGCGCCAGACGTACATGAATGCCATGGATTTCCAACCAGCGGTAAACCATTCAATGCCATGTATGATGTACGCAACAAACTACCCCTGTTTACCAAGAGCAATGCTAGCAAGAGCTTGTATTGTGCAGGCTATTACACTATTAGATTCAATAAAGGTTGGGTAAAATCATTCTGTCCAAAACTAATAACATTGGAACGAAATGACTATCGTGGTCCTTTCAAAGATGAACTTGAGATGAAACAGGTGCTAGCCAATGCAAAATCAGATTAATTTAACACCTATTACACAGTTTGCACATCTCTTACGTGCCGCAGAACTTTCACAAAGCAAAGAAGTAAAGATTCCCATTCAACAGGCTAGACTAATGAATTTGGCCCTTGTTGAACTGATGGAACAGGTACGACAAGACTATGAAAGCATGTTTAATGCTTTGAAGAGTCATGTACAGCAAGAAGAAGTGCAAATTGAAATAGATGGCGGTGGCTTTGAAGAAAATAAATCTTAATAGCCCATATGTTATTGGCGAATTCAAAGACCACTTAGAACTTAAAAATCAAATCCTTAATGAGATTAACAATCAAAAAGAATTTGATCGATTAGTTGAAACTGAAGACGCCGTTGATATTACCCGATGCGACTGGAATACTAGTCGATGGGATTACAATCGACCCTGGTTGCAAGTTATTAAGCCATCACTATTGGCACATCTTCAGCAAGTAACCGATATGTTAGGGTATGCTGAATTTAAACTTAGAGAAATTTGGTTTCAGCAGTATGAACAAAATTCATTACACGGTTGGCATGTACACGGAAGCAACTGGACTAATGTATACTTCTTAGAACTTCCGTATGATTGTCCTAAAACACAATTCATAGATCCATACAATCAAACTACTATCGGAGAGTTTGATGTTAAAGAAGGCGACATTTTAACATTCCCAAGTTATGTTATACATAGAGCACCTATTAACAGCAGTACAAAGCGTAAAACCATTATTTCATGGAACATGGATACTGAATTAAAGCCTGGTTTATACACTGAATAGAAGATAAATATATGCGTATATTACTAGGATACGCACTATGTCTAGACCTAAGCCAAAAGTACTGTTAGAGTACACAAATAAAAAAACTTACAAATCTGAACAGATTTTAGAAGCTGAAGCCATTTGGGCTGTGTTCTACAAGAACGAGCCATTCAATTTGAAAAGTTTCAATAGTCTTACCTCCTATCCTGGACCAAAATACAAAAAAGTTTCATTCTCTAATCCAGGGCATGCTCTTAATCTAGCCAAAAAATTAAATCTCATGTTTGGCTGTGAAGATTTTCAAGTGATTACCCTTACTCAGGGCACTATACTAAAATGATGACACAGGATGCCTACACTAAGATATTTTTACAGCAGTGGGGCAAAACAACAGACGATGTAAATGTAAAGTTGTACTCACGCAACTGGTGGCAAAGTAATCGTGCAGGCAAACAAACCGCATTTAGATTAAGTGACGACGGATATGCCTTTTTGGTTAACGATTTGGAACTTAGAGCTTACGAAGTGCCATTTACCGAACCAATTGAGCTGAGCCCCCAAACTATTATATTTTTGGAAAGATATTTGGACTGTCCTTACTATCTAACTCCCCTTTCAATCACTGTGTTCACAGAGCGCAAGAATTTTGAGCTTATGTTGTTTAGTGACGACATTAGAAAATTTGGACTAATAAAAGCCATGAAAGAGCGTGAAAAAGATCTAAATTCTAATTGACATAAGGTCTAGTTGGTGCTATAATACTTACATAGCGTAACAAATTTAATCCCAACTTAAGATAGGAAACAAAATGGCATCAGAACTAGTAACCCGTACAGTAGGCCCAAAGGGTGCAAAGAAAAGTCTTCGTAAGGCGTTTAATACAAAACGTCCTATCTTTATCTGGGGTCCTCCGGGTATTGGCAAGTCAGATATTATCAAACAATTGGGTACAGAACTTGATGCCCATGTTATCGATATCCGTTTGAGTCTATGGGAACCAACAGACATCAAAGGTATTCCATACTTTGACTCAATCGATGGCACAATGAAATGGGCTCCTCCTTCAGAATTGCCTAGCAAAGAGTTTGCTAAAAATCACAAAACTATCATCTTGTTCATGGATGAATTGAACAGCGCCGCTCCCAGCGTACAAGCCGCGGCTTATCAACTGGTTCTTAATCGTAAATGCGGTACTTATGAACTGCCAGACAATGTAGTGATGGTTGCCGCAGGCAACCGTGAAACAGACAAAGGTGTATCATATCGTATGCCAAGTCCGTTGGCAAACCGTTTTGTTCACTTGGAAATGGCTGTAGATTGGGATGACTACTTTGACTGGGCCGTAGACAACAATATCCATCCAGATGTTATTGGATACTTGACCTTTAGCAAGAAAGACTTGTATGATTTTGATCCAAAATCTAGCTCACGCTCATTTGCTACTCCACGCTCTTGGTCGTTCGTTAGCGAATTGCTTACAGATGACGACTGCGACAATGACACACTAACCGATTTAGTGTCAGGTTCTGTAGGTGAAGGTCTGGCTGTGAAGTTTATGGCACACCGCAAACATGCCAGCAAAATGCCTAACCCGCAAGATATCTTGTCAGGCAAGGTTAAGAAAATGGACTCGAAAGAAATTTCAGCAATGTATTCATTGACTGTATCATTGTGCTACGAGCTCAAAGACGCATGTGACAAGAAAGCCAAAAATTGGAACGACATGACTAACAACTTTTTCGAATTCTTGATGAACAATTTCGAAACTGAGTTGGTTATTATGGGCACTAAATTGGCACTAAGCACTTATAAGTTGCCATTAGATCCGGATGAAATTAAATGTTTTGACGCTTTCCACCAAAAGTTTGGTAAGTATATTGCACAAGCCACAGAGAAATAAGATTGGTTGACACCTCCTTCGGGAGGTGTTATAATATACTTATAGTAAAAAATTAGGAGCAGAAATGTCGCATACAGATCCGGTCATAGACAAAATTATTGTAGCTCGTGTTAGTTTGCTTTTGAAACATCCGTTTTTTGGCAATATGGCTACACGCCTAAAAATACAAGAAGCAGAAAAATGGTTACCTACTGCCGCAACTGACGGACGCCATATCTTCTTCTGTCGTGAGTTTTTCGAAAAACTTACTGTCAAACAAGTAGAGTTTGTAATTGCACATGAAATCCTACACAATGTGTTTGATCACATGGGGCGTCGCGAAGGCCGTGATCCCCAGATTTTTAACATTGCCGCTGACTACTGTGTAAATGGACAATTGGTCCGAGATCATATTGGTGATCATCAAATTCCAGATATCAAAATCTTTCACGATGCCAAATACTACGGTATGGGTGCAGAAGAAGTGTATGATCGTATTTTTGATGAAATGGATAAGAAACAACTTGAAGCATTGGGTCAACTGCTTGATGAACATATCGACTGGGGTTCAGAAGGCAAGGACGGTCGTCCCAGCTATACTAAAGAAGAATTAAAAGAAATCCGTGACGAAATGCGTGAAGCTACTATTCAGGCCGCACAGGCCGCAGGCGCTGGTAACACTCCTGCTAGTATACAACGTATGATCAAAGAATTAACAGAGCCAAAGATGAATTGGCGTGAAATTCTTCGTCAACAAATACAAAGTATTATCAAGAACGATTATTCTTTTATGCGCCCTAACCGTAAAGGTTGGCACATTGGTGCAGTATTACCCGGCACACAATTCCAAGAGACTATTGACATCTGTGTAAGTATTGACATGTCAGGATCAATCGGTGACGAGCAAGCCAAAGATTTCTTGAGTGAGATCAAAGGTATTATGCAGGAGTACCAAGACTTTAAAATTAAAGTATGGTGCTTTGATACTAGTGTATACAACGAAGCAGATTTTGACGGATACTCCATGGACGAGTTCGATCACTACGAACCAATGGGCGGTGGTGGTACTGAATTTGATGTCAACTGGGACTACATGAAAGAACACGACATTCAGCCTAAGAAGTTTATCATGTTCACAGACGGTTACCCCTGGGGCAGTTGGGGTGATGAAAATTACTGCGACACAGTATTCATCATCCACGGCAATGATAAGATTGTTCCACCTTTTGGAGAATATGCTTATTACGAACAAGCTAAGGTATCAGTGTAATGGCACTGAAGACAGGCAAACCAAATCCTCTAAACTATTTTGGTCTACGGAGGGTTGAATTTGCCTGTCCGCATTTCAAGTACACATACTTGGATCGATACAATCCAACAATGCTCAAATCCATAGATCTATGGATACGACATCATTTAAATAATAGGTACTATATAGGGCAAGGAATTGCTTTAGACAACACCAACACTATTGTATACAATACACAGATAGGTTTTGAAAGTGAAAAAGAATTAAGTTTTTTCACGATTGCCTGTCCACATTTATCACAGAGATAATTATATACGTACAGATTATATTAAGGAGATACCATGACTGATACAGCACAAACACCACAGCAAGCAGATCCAACAGCTTCTGGCACAGATCTAACTATTAACGATCTTAACGCCATGAAAGTTATTATTGATATTGCTAGCTCACGTGGCGCATTCAAACCCAATGAAATGGTTGCAGTTGGCCAAACTTACAACAAGTTGACAGCATTCTTAGAACTGGTCGCTAAACAACAACCCGCCGACGGAACACAACAACCAGCACCTGCTACAGCACCTGCTACCGGAGCATAATATGGCTAAAGAACTCAAACACGTGGCACGTGTCAAAGCCACTAATAAAAAATGTATAGTGGCGTATCGTACATTACCAGGTGATGCGTATAGTTGCTTGATTATCCCAACAGAGAATTTACCTGACATTTATCATGACGCCATTATTAATTTGGTCGAAAGTGGAACCGGTCAGGATGCAACTGAATTTGCAGACGCATTGGCTCGCACACAGTTCCCAGATGGATCGACTATGTTGCCAGCGTTACACGCATCGGGTCGTTTGATCAAGGCTCCCACTAGCAATATTGAGATGACTCCGACTCCGGGTGTTGCTATTGCACTATCCGAATTGAATCAAATTATTGCTGAACAACGTGGTGTAGCAGTAGATGATCTAGCTATGAAAGATTCCAATATTCCTAGCAAAGATGCTGATGTAACCAAAGCACCAGTATTGGAAGCTTCAGTAGCACCTACAGTCACAGCCAGTGCTCCGTTGACATTTGATAGTCCAGAAGCTGAAGCCAAACACTATCGTAGTCAAGCAGATGCTCTAGCTAAACAGGCGGCGGCAATGCGTCGTAAAGCTGAAGAACTTGCTCCTACAGTAAAGAAAACGGTTAAAGATACTGCGTGACAAAATCGGGAAGACGAAATCTTCCCAAGGATGTTATCGCACATTGGCCAGAAGTATTTGGTGAGGTATATTTGAATGTAATGCCTCTTAGGTATCTCCATACCGTTTTGGTCAATTTTAAAGATGGTAAAACTTGGGAAATAAAAATAACAGCTAAGACACGCCGTGAGGGATGGGGGTCTTTTGAAAAAAATCTAGCCGAAGTGTGTCAAAACTATGAAGACAATATACATAATGTTGACTTCAAGTTAGATACAGATCGTATTCGTAAGGATATGGAAAAACTAACTCAACAATTTTTAAAGAAAAAGAAGTTATAAATAATGCATGTTCGATTACTCAGTTACTCCCAACCCACACAGGAATTCGCAGATATTGGCATTGAAGATGCACAGGAACTCATTGCGTATTGCGCCCGTGTGTCCAATCCAAGCAATCAACTTAACACAGAAACATCCGACAAACTCATCAGATACTTGGTCAAACACCAACACTGGAGCCCACTCGAAATGGTCTCCGCCTGTATCGAAATTACCACCACCAGAGATATTGCACGACAGATCCTCAGACATCGTAGCTTCAGCTTTCAAGAATTCAGTCAGCGATATGCTGATCCTACTAAAGACCTGTCGTTTGTATTGCGAGAAGCACGACTCCAAGACACTGCCAATAGACAAAACAGTATCCCAGTCGAAGATCAACTGCTACAGAACGAATGGGAACGTGCTCAAAAAAGAGTTATATATGCCGCACAAAGAGAGTACGAGTGGGCTATCGCTAATGGTATAGCAAAGGAACAAGCTCGTGCTGTCTTACCAGAAGGGCTTATTGAAAGTCGGTTATATATGAACGGAACACTGCGTAGTTGGATTCACTTTATTGAATTGCGTAGTGCTAATGGTACACAGAAAGAGCATCAAGAAGTTGCCATTGCTTGTGCTAAAGTGATAGCTGAGATTTTTCCGCTAGCCACAGAGCTTCTAGCCAAGTAAAATCATTTATCTTAGATAATGCCTCTTTATCGGAGGCATTTTTTTCACCGTATGCTTGCCCCACAAGTGCGCCTGAATAGGCATAAAATCCATAAGGAGCAGAGTCATTTAGTTGGCACCATACGTCTAATCTAGCTAACGATTCTTCATTGTTAATTACTGCTAGTTTACAACACTCTCTAAAGGCGCTACGCCAGGTACTGTATGCATCTGTATTAAATGCTGTGATATTACTGATCTCTGGCATTGCTTTAAACTTACTGCTAATGCTCATGGTCATGTCAGTAGTAGTTGTATCCATATTGATGGTTAATTGTTTTGGTAGAAGTTTTGCACCACCGTATCCATAACTCAAACTATTAATAGGATTTATACTGCGCCAAACATGAACTACATCTAACTCGTCATCGGGTACTTTATAATCAAAATTAAAATCATTTAGAATAACAGCATCGCCATCCACTACCCAAAACATACGAGTAAAGCATTTCTTGGCGGCAGCTATGTGTGCTTGATGAATTCCCTTAACTCCGCTGACACGTTTGACTCTAGGAAATCGTGCCTTTAGACTGGCAAAATTTTCTTCTGCATCAGGTTCGTTATAAGATATGAATACTATGTCGTACATTATCTTCTTCTTAAAATCCTAGGAGTGTTTTGATACACTGTCTTGAAGAACTTACTACCGGCTGGATCTAGGTTGGCAATTTCTAACTCACTATGTTTCATAAGATACTTGCCTAGAAAATTTATATATTCTGTAATTTTTTCTGGCTCTGCTTGCTCATGAGTAGTTTCCCAATGATTTGTCAACCATTCAAAATCTCTAACATTGGCATAATCCCAATCTGTAAACATGGTCATGTAACACCCTTCTCTTGCTCCCAATATTGACCAAACACCATGTTCAACATCTGCTCCAACTGTGCACCAAACAAGTAGCCTATGATAATTTTGCCACCACACTTTTTTTACATCATTTGTTTTTATTCCCTGATTAAGACTCATCTTAACACCTTCACGGAATCCTGCCCGCCATGCTTGAAATGGTGTTGCATTGGTATAGCTCTCTGAATAATTGTCATTGAATTGATAGTAACGATCATCAAAACAAAATTCTACTCTACCCTTTACATCATCTACTACAGAATTTTCGTGAGTGCGCATTTCGTTAACAAACTTACGTGTCCATAGTTTAAGGCCACCGTTACCATACATGAGTCCATTGACATGAATCTTGCCGCACCAACTGAAAACATTTTCCTTAGTCAGACCCAATTCATCCAGATCAATTTCTACTTCTAAAAACTTGGGATCTACAATGTTATCTGCGTCTACAGTAACAAAGTATTCTGTTTCGCTTAGTTTGGCGCAGGCTTTGTGGGCGGCATCACTACCTTTAACTCCGTGTACACGTTTAGCCCATGGCACTTTGGCTAATAAATCTGCATAATTTTTTTCAGCATTAGGTTCGTCATAGCTGAGAAAAATAATATCTTGTTCTATAATTTTAATTTTATCCATTTATTTTTAATCCATAACCTTGAAATAATATCTGGCACGACACTGAGATCTTTTCAATATTTGTTTCTATCTTGCTTTCAAACGGCACTGTTATACTTTCTTTCTCTACCAACTCAGATACATCTATAACAATATTGCGTATCAAAAAATCAAAATCATTGTTAAGCATGATGAAAAATATTGTCTTAGTTAACAGATCATTGGCTATTCTTTTTTTAGCCTTTTTGCTCAGTGTAAAATTCCATGTTTTTGCTTGTCTATTCCAAGTCACTGTTAGTTCGGTATTTCGAGTAGGAGGTTCATTGATCCATTCAAATATATTGTTCCTAAATCCATACAGTTGTTCGGCTATTTGTATTATAGTTTTTTGTGTAGTACCATCCACTGTTCTAGCATAACCTATCATATGCTCATGTAATTTTTTCTGACCTTCAGCAAATAACTTGTATTCGTCATAGGTAATCTCAATACTACCTTCATCCAGGGTGGTTGGCTCGTTTGATGCACTGCGGATTACGCCTGTTGTCTTATTGTAGTGAGCCCAATACTGTTGTTTTGGAGGTATTATGTATTTGCTAGACATGATTTAGTTTTTCCAATTGCTTCAGTATAGACGCTGTTACAAAGTCTTTTTCCACATAGTGAAATAATTTAGTTTGTTTAATATTAGAAACTATCAGCTCCCCTTGATTATTTAAAATCCAAGGTACTGTATCCTGCCATCTGTCTGCACTAGCAGGCCAATCTTGCAATGGGATTTTCATGTGTATAAATTCTAAAGGACTACACGAGTCAACTGTGTAATTATACTCTCCTACGATTTCAATTGTCACAGCCACAGCTAGATCCATACTTAACCAATTTTGGTAAAAGTCGGGAGCAAACGTAGTCCAACACCATTGCCAATTGTTGCATACAAATTCTAGCACACGATAAAATTCCAATGCTTTATCATTCTTCTTGAAATAGTGTAGAGCATAATAAGGATTAGTAAGTTTGTTCGCTACAAATGCTTTTCTGTGTATGTTGTCAACTACTGAATCAAGTTTGTGATTCTTTATACGTGAGCAAAATTTAACATCATAATTCCTACAATAATGCCACCATTCTGAAATATCTTCTAGCAACAGCATATCAGTGTCTAATACAATTGTCTCGTCATACGGAGTACAGTGATATAATTTCCAACGATGCTCCGCGGCCAACGGACTATCACCTGCTGTTGTGAACCAGGGAATAGGAATTATTTGATCGAATACTTTGTGATATTTTTTAGGAACAGGATCATTAGTAACTATTGATACCAAAGTTGTTGTAGATTGACTGTGTTTGATACTCAATGCCAGTGCATAGGCCTGTTTGACATAGTCTGTCTTTTGTGTGTTTTGTGCAAATACGACAAATCCTTTAGACACCAGATTCCCCAGAAATATATCTACTTAGACTGAATTTATTCATAACATGAATATCAATGCCTGAAGTTTTAACAGCAGTATATTCACCATAAAATTTATGCTTCTGTACTAGAAAATTCATTTTATCTTCTTTGGCATCTAGCAACAAATCACGATCACTGATATAAACCATTTTCCCCGGAAGTTCTGTAGCAAAATCGCCTGCTGTTTTTCCATTCATTATGTGTATTGCAATGCTGAATGCAAAATCGTTTCTATACGTCTGCGCATTGATATTGTACAAGGTCCTAAAATAAATCCAATTGTTTTTTATATACTCTACTAACACAAAGAAACTTTCTGTTAACGCTGTTTTATTGAATATAAAAACTGTGGCCCAATAGAAAGGAACACTGTAAGGATTGATACGAACAAAATCTCTAGTATCTCTTTCTAGTGCCAGATCGAAACTGTCACGATATATTTGAAAATCGTGATCATTGTCTAGTGCAGTTTTTAATACTTTAGAATTTAAAACATAATCGCTGTCTAGTACCAGTGTGCGATCGTAGGGCGTAAGATCATAAACTTGACTCCGTGTCCAATTTTTCCATTCAACAAAATTACTTGCTATAGTACCATCATTAAATCTTCTGCTCTGCGCCATAGTGGCATGCTCTAGTTGAATAACAGAGCTGAATTTGTGGTCGGGATAATTTTTTTCTAGCCAAATGCTATCATCTGTTACTAGACTAACAGGGATGCCCAAGTATTGGTCAACACGACTAGCCGCAAATACTGCCAGTTTGACATAGTCAACAACTTTGTTATTCTGGGCGAATATCAATGCACCTGTGGTCATAGTTCAACTATGTCAGCTATCTTTCTTTTCTTTTTGATCTCTGAATATTTTACTGTGTATTCGTTTAGAGCTTCAAAGTATACAGAAACTATATTATCTAAAAATTCCTGAACGTTTTCAATAACTACAGGAAAATTATTAGCATCTAAAAATGGTATATCTGATGTGTGCCCCAAATCTAGAACTGTTTTGATAAATGCAATTAGGTCTGGAGAAACTTTGAATGTTGCGCCATTGGCATAGTATACCAGTTTTTGCTGATATTCCTCTGAAATAATTCTTCGTTGATTTGATAAGGTAGCTGAATAGTTGGCTACCGCAAATGCTTTTTCAATTCTCTCGTCCATGAATGACTCCGTAATGTACTATGTTACACTATAGTAATTAGCTTGTCAAGCGATTAGAATTAATTAATTTGATTAAACAACGTTGAATGTATCTGTAATATTGGCAGCAGGATAATATCCGCTGACTGATACATTTGATCCAGTTGCATAGTAGGCAGTAACAGTGTTGTACAACGTCCCAGTTATTGGATAGTTCACTGCAGGACTGGGTTGAGTTGATCCAGGCGTAGCATAACCTGTACTAGTATATGTATTGGTGAAATAACTAGTAAATGTCAATGTCGATCCCACATATTTTACAGTTATATAATACCTGTCAGCACTTCCGCCAGTATACAGATTGTCAGCAATGTTTCTAGTAAAAATGGTAGTCTCTGAACTGGTTACATCGACAAATCCAAAATTTGTATTAGTTACATAACTGGGAGAAGTGTCACATGTTGTTGTATTCCTAGTAAATGACAAGGTTCCTGAAATAGCCAATAGGTTTACCCAGTCAGTATTCAGAGTTCCAAAGTCGCCTGGTAGACCTGATGCTTGAGGGGTCAATGACGATGCTATAGTAATTTTACTACCTGCATTGAAAAAATATGTGGCAGCGGTGGTGCTGGCAAACGGAATATTCACTATGTGTACTGCTGTTTTTAGTGCTGGGACTAAACTTCGATTGGTGCCGCCAACTGTGGCTGGGGTGACTGCATCGGCCGGATATCCATACCAAATGGTCGAACTATTAAGTGCTGTGGCAGCGGCTAAATATGCGGCTCTGTCAGCTTCACCAATACTGACAGTGGTAGTGTCTGTGGTAAGACTAGGTACAGTATTGTATATGTGTCGTTGTATTCGATTTATATCGTTTTGAAGAGCATTCCACTGCGGGGCTCGCGCAACAGTGGTAGGAGTATCAGATCTAAAATTTGTAGAATTTGTTACTTGGCCTGTTCCGCCGTTGAGTGTTACTGTATTTAGATCTCTCTGGCCATATACATTGTATAAAATATTATATACTATTGCCTGAATAGTATTATAGTCAGTATCTTGTATTTTTGAACCTTGTCCAGCTGCCATATGATCCTCTTTTTGTACTTATGCAGTGAGAGGCGTAGTGATCACAGGCACTGGCAAGTATGCACTAGTTGACACATAATTTCCCGAAGCGTATGAAATAGTCATTCCGGTAGAGATAGTGGCTGTTACAGGTGTATCAATAGAATATAACAGTGTATCACCCGGTGACGCACCGCTAGCAACTTTAGTAATTGCTGTGGATAAATCTTGAAGCTCCAGTGTGAATGTAAGTACAGTGCCGGTAGAATTTAGATTACACAGTATATCAGCTTGATTAGGAGCATATAACGATGACGATGTGGTTATGGTATAAATTGTTTTGGTTGTATTTCTATTCGCGTTAAAATAACTCCAGCCATAAGGAGTTCCAACGCCGTTGCTAGCTGACGAAGCAGTGCCGGTATAATTAAAAACAACATTGCCCATGTTGGACAATAAAACTTGCCAGGAATAATCTTTGGTATTTGAAATTGCTGTCTGTCCGGCAGTGGCATTACCTGATACTAGAATAGATCCGCCTGTATTAAAATAATATTGAGCAGATAGTGCATCTGGAAACGTGAGTGTAACAATCATACTAATCAATTGTTGACCTCCCGGACTAGCTTGAGCTGTTCCGTTGATAGTGCTTCCCCAAGGAGAAACACTGCCTGTTCTAATACTGGGTGCAATAAAAGAACCTGCGGCAACGGTAGTTCGTTGTGCCGCATTAATATTAGTAGTAAAGGCGCCCGGATAACTTATAGCTGAAACTGTAGATGGATTGATATTCACCAGCGCATTTGCCACTGCAAGATATGCCGCACGATCTGATTCTTTAATTTTTACTGCAGGCGGAGCATTGGTATAAGTAGTCGTACCAATCGTTATCGATACACCAGTGCCATTTGAAGGCACAGTTAATGGTGATCCATTGTACTGCGGACCGGCATTTAGTTGGTGATAGTTTAGAGCGGCTATATCAGTTAGAAGAGCCTGCCACTGTTGTGCTGTAATGTTTCCAGAAGTTGACACTTGTGCGCTGTAAAGTGTCTGACCATATGTATTAATACCGGTGCCTAATCGTCCGGCAACTAACCCCTGAATAGCATTATAGTCGTTAGCGGCTATATTTGGCATTGAATATCCCTTTGTTTGTTATTTATTTTTACAGAATCACACATTCTACAAGTTTGACTCCGTCATGATTACTGTTTTCTAAACTAACAGCAAAAATTCCAGGAGTTGAACTGTCATTTGCCGCGGTGGCCATACCAGTTCCGCAAGATATCAAATACTGACCTTTGCTAATTGGACCTACTACAAATACCGGAACTCGTCCTTTCAATGCAACATAAACACCGCCTTCAAGATCGCTGTTCATCATATATGCTGGATTAGCAGAAATTACACCAATAGCTCTATCACCATCTGTGGCAGCAGTTATTTCCTGATCACCACCAACACTTACAACTGTACCTGTTGGATATTCAGCATCTGGCAAATATTTTTCTGCCAAGTCAGCATACTGTGCTGAAGTTGCAGTACCGTTGAACAAATTAGCGTAAATATTTGAACTGCTATCTCTAGCTACGATTGTTCCGGGAGTGGATGATGTGCTTGCGGTTACATACACATTGTTTACGTTTAGAGCATCAGCCTGCTGGGCTGTACCCCAATGATAAGTACCGTACACGTTGGCCCACGGTAACTGTGCTGATCCTAAATTAGCTATTGTATTTCCAGGAGTAGCACTATTACCATTCAATATCAACGGAGTTACTGTCGATCCGTTGACCAGTGTTTGAAATTGTATTGTAGTGCCATTAATATTTTGTATGGTAGGAGTCGTTTGGCCTGCATTATATATAGCCAGCTTGGAAATAGGACTACCTATTGTAAATCCTGTATCGCTAAAATTAACTAGAGAGGTAAACTGCGGGGTTCCTGTATTCAGCACGAACTCGCTAATACTATGACCGCCTAGTTTTTCTGCATTGGTTGCCGTTCCCCAGAACCGTTGACTGCCCGATGTTACACCGTTATTGGCGTTGATAGTATACTGCAATGTTAACCCTTGCTGTATTATATCAAATCCTGTAATTGGATTTGTAGTAGAGTTTAAGTTGAATGGTGCATCACTTCCTGCAATAGTAAAAACTGTTTGGCCGTTAACAACACCTTGTATAATAGCATGACTTACATTATTAACATCAAGTACACTAACAGATTGCATCTGAGTTGTCCCAGCACCTACCACTTGTTGAGGTCCAATTAAAGTAAAGGTAGTGCCAGTCCATGCATACAACTGATTGCTCTGAGTGTTGAACCAAAAATCGCCCAGCGTTAGTCCGGAAGGTGCCGTGGTTCCAGTTTCTGCTCCGCTAGCAATACGGAATTTTGCTCCGTCCCAAAATTTTAATTTCTTGTTACCGCTGTCAAACCAAATTTGTCCAGCTAGTGGATTTGCTGGACTTGAAGTATTGGCAAAATTTTCTAACAACCAGACAAAATTGTCGTTTTGCGCTTGACCATAGCCGGCATAGTTTTTGCCTACTAGCGTAAGATTAGTACTTGTATCAACTGTGCCATCTGCTACAGTAGCCAACAAAGTGCCGTTATAATGATTAATTGTATATGACATGGTAGTCGCTCATCCTTATTTCAGTGTATTTATCATATTTTAAGCTGTTACCAAGAAACGCTTGTAAGCGGTGCTCGAGCCCAGGTATTTGTTGCAATACAAACATAGATAAATCCTGAATCCCATGCAATTTGTCCTTGCACACCCGTTGAATTATAGTGCAGTGGAACATTGCCCGGAGCGACTCTAAAGGAACCGTTGACATCCAGTGTGGCCTGCGGCAGATTACTGGCATTAAATCCGTTGATTCCAACTCGTAAAACAGTGCCGTTGATATAAAATGCTTGGGTAGCATTATTGGCAGGGTTTAAAGTGACTTGAAAATCCTGATTAGCTATCTTACTTTTTATTTCAAATGCACTGTAAGTAGTGTTAATTTGTGTATATCCCGATTGGCCTAGCACCAATTGTGGTGTCGACCCAACACTATCAACTGCCGAATTAGCTATAGAGATTGTGCCAGTAGTCTGAGAGGCCGACGTAGTTGATAAAAAACTATTAGCGTTCTTCAAAGAACCGTCAGTGGGCGATAACAAATAGTTGGCTTGACTTACTGGAACATTGAATTTGATGCCTCCATAAGTGCTGACATTAAACCCGATTTGCAAAGTACCATACACTGCGGTCATAGTTGTAGAGGTTACTATGGCATTGGTACTTACTAGGTATTGCCCCACGCCGCCGTTAGCTGTCACACCATTGACTGTCAAGCTGGTGATAATTGTATTTGGTAATACTCCGTCACCAGTTATTGTTTGACCTACTATCAATGTATTAGCCGAGGCAGATTCTACTGTTAATATTGTACGTGTTTGGTAGGCGTTGATTGTAACTGTATCAGTAAAACCTGTAATGGCTGATGCTGGAACGAATGATTCCTTGGCAAAAATACCCATCAGTGTATTGGCAACATAAAGAGACACAATGGTATGGCTGACATTCAATGTGTCAAGCACTGAACTGACAATAAATCCAGATAGTCCCTGCTGTCTTGTGTAAGCTGGTCCGGCTAGGGTAGTTTGTGTGCCATCGTTAAAGTACAGTTGACTGGTTTTACTATTGATCCATAATCCTCCTGTGGTCAGTCCGCTGGGGGCTGAATCAGCTACGATAGTATTTCCAGTTGGAGTAAATTGATTGCCATTATAAATTTGTAACAAATTTTGACTAGTATCATACCACAACTGTCCCTTGAGAGGATGATTTGGCTGACTTGTATTGGCAAAATTTTCTAATAATTTAACAAAATTCTGATTGATATATGTGCCGTAGCCCGAGGTGTTTTGTCCGATCAAGGTCAAATCGGTAGTGGTTTGATTGATAGTAGCATTGGCCAAGCCACCGGGTACTAGTGTAGTACCATTGGTTAAAAGAATTGAATATGTCATTAGCTTAGTCCTGCACCAGTAAAGATTATATAGTTAACTGCCATAAAAGGATTTATCAAGTTTACACTATCACCGGCACCACCAGTTGTCATATCTCCGGTATTGGTCAATCCGTAACCTGTTCCGCCTGGCGGTATGCTGTATCCTTGAGAAGCATTAGTGTCTGGAGATCCTCCATTTACACCCGGAGCATAGTATTGAGCATTGGTAGTACTTAGTTTATGTTTGTGCTGGGGAATCTGGCCAACTGATAGTACTGTTCCGTCGGATCCACCAACCGCTCCTAGTATAGATGCTGGAGTTTGATTTGCACTTTGTGTTATCACTCCTGTCACTGTGCCGCGCTGGCCGCCTGTATTAACCGTTTGTCCACTACTGTTGACAGCTTGAGTAAATCCAGGAATGTTTCCATAGTTGTTCATGTTGGTTAATCCCAACGGCATGCGACCCCTCATATCCGGAAGAGCAAACGTGTTTACGCCCGATAGATTTATTTGTGCCTTGTACACAAACCCTATCGCTAAAAACAATTGATTGTATGTAGCTGTGCTGATCTCACTGCCATCACATAACAACCATCCCACAGGAATTGCAGACACTGGGCCAGCAAACGGCATCATAACTCCAGCCGGTATTGCAAAAATGCCTACCCCGGATAGAAAAGTCTGTCTTGTCATGCTGACTAGATTTGAAGTGTTGGCATTTGTTTGCAATACCAACATTTGATCTGTTGCACTGGCTCCGGTAGCTGCCGTCTTTCCCGAAATCATTGTGTTGCTGACCAAGGTAGTTAATGTAGCTGGTCCTGAATTTCCAGTAAAATTGATTGGAGCAGTGGTAATTACGTCGCCAGTAATGGAAAATTGTGTAGGATTTTGTAGTGCGGTAGCGGTGCCGCTGGCATTACCTGTTACTGAGCCAACGAATGTTCCGGTAAAACTGCCGGTAAATGTGTTGGCATATATGTTTCTAAAAGGCTGACTGGCCGAACCTATATCAAATAGCGGAACCGAAACTGAAGGTGCCGGTAATATTACTGCGCCGCCAGCTGATCCAGATCCAACTGTGACTACACCGCCCACTGACAAATTGCCTGTAGAGGTCATGTTCAGAGACGTGGTGATTCCACCGGTAGTGCTGACAGTTAACACTGTAGTTGGTATAGGACTTGCTCCATCAGTCACTATCAGTCCGCCAGGTGCACCTGCTATACCCGAAGTTACAACTCCTGCTACGCTGAGAGCGGTGGCAGGGGATGTATTTCCTGCACCCACGCCCACATATCCAGATGGATCTAAATGTAACAGCGTACTTCCGTTTACACTGAATTCAATACTGCTTGTGGTATTTTTAGAAAATAGCGTAAAGGCCGTTGGGCCTTGTGAAATATTGAAACTGAGATCATTTCCTATACTCAAGCCGCCTGCATTTCTAATATTTAGAACACTGTTTGAAGTGCTGGTTACATCCGATCTTAAAAAATTTGCCGCTGGCACTGTGCTGGAACCAACCAGTAAATTGTTGGCCACGTCAGCAGTTCCCCAGATAGTGGCGGAATCTTTGGTTAAACTGTTTGAATATAAGTTTACACCTTCTTTGATTGTTTGATATCCGATGATGCTAGACTTGGGAGTAAATGCGTCTTTGCTTATTATTGCAAGTCGATAAGATATATTGTCTGTTGTACTAGTTACATACATCGAAATAACTGGGTGGCTTATGTTCGAAGTATCAACTATAGACTCTACTATTGGACCTGTTTGCAATCCTGCACTGTATGTGGGACCAACCAATAACCAGCTTGCACCTGAAAATAGATAAAGTTGACTGTTGGTAGTGTCGACCCATAGGTCTCCTGCTACACTGGCCGAAACACTAGGTTGATTGGCTGCTGTGGCTTTTTTCAGTGCTCCTGCTTCTATCCATTGAGTTCCGTTGTATACTCTAAGTATGTTGGAATTTACATTGGTGTCGTACCATAATTGTCCTTGAACAGGATTGATAGGAGCAATACCACTGGCAAAATTTTCTAACAGATGTAAAAAGTTTCCTGCTATTACAGGCCCATATCCTGAATAATTTTGACCTACCAGTGACAAACTGGTTTGATTGTTTAGCGCACCGTCTGCAACTGTAATCGGAGGTTTGGCAGGATTTGTTGAGTCAGTAAATGAAACTGTGTATGTCATCTATAGCCCCTTAAACATTTACCAAGCCAGTAAGGCTTTGTATACGCACTGTGTAATCGATCTGTATCAAACGATTTAAACTCTTTAGCACAGGATGGAATATCACATGTGTTAGTAATAAATTATTGCCTGTTGGGCTGTAACTTTGTAACCCTAGTTCGTCAAATACAAATGTTGTTTCGCCGTTGATTGTGGTGTCGAAAGCAGATTGACCGCTAGGCTCGCCATAATCCAACAAGCAGGTCACAAATATATCGCTGTAGTTTGTTCCAGTTACATGACGCACTTCTGTGAAATTGCGTGTTGCGTCCATGTTGGTACTGGCTGTGCCATCTACAACTTTGGTATATGTTTGATTGTAAAGACTGGCATTAGTTCCGCTTGAATTAGGAGTTAGATATGTAATGATTCCGGTAGGATCAATGCTGGTTCCACCGTTGCCAAAGGCCATTTGATATATGTAGCCTTGACCGTTGTTGATCATGGTATTGGCCAAAGCAATACTCATATTTTCGTAGTGGATTGCATTGCGTTTATTGATGTAAACTTCTTTAGATTCAGGATCATATATCTTGATATGACCTTCAATATGGACTCCAGTTTGATCTTTATGCATAGTTAACTCTCTTTATCTTGTATTTAGCTGTTTTCATAATGTGCTAGTTTAATATCCAAATCGGGTTTTATAGGCCGCATATTCAGTCTGAACCTGAGCCAAAGTTAAGGCACCATCCCACACCTTTATCACGCCAATGTCAGCTGGATGTGCCTCAGTACCGCTTTGCCTATTAAACAATCTCAATTGGTTAGGGCCTCGTATGGCAGTATTGGTTGCTGTATACGTATAGGTCGTGGGCTGTACGCTGGTAGCTGAATATAGGTTAGCCACACCTGTGGTCTTGTTAAATGTTGCCCAGTCCAAATGCCAAACTGTGTCTGCGGTAGCACCACTCAAATTGATATTTTGAGCGGCAGTAAAATAAACTTTTGGTCGACCGTTGTATGCGCCCATGACAAAATCGCCATTGGCTTCGTTGCCTGTGTTAAGCAACCGTCCTGAGCTTGATGTAGCTAACTTATAAGCTATGAATATTGTAAAACTTTGATTGCCGTTGCTGTAGTTTGGCCCGCCGGACATATAATCACCCATGGCATCTCCAATATAGGCACTTCTAAACACTCCGCCATTGACCGCGTTCCAACTAATTCTTGAATTTGTGTTACTGACTGTTAATGTGTAACTGCCAGTTATAGTTACTCCATTCGCAGGCATAGCAGAATAATTAGCCGCATCAAGATTATAAACCACTGTGGCAGGAGCCGGGCCAGCCTTGTGGCTCATATTGTGCATCATGATACCAGTCATTATGTTAATCCTGTGCCGTTGATAAACCAGCTTGTGCTAGTAACCTTGACCGCAGTGGCCATACCATATGCAGCCAGTGTGCGTGATCCTGTTGTGCCAGTACCACCTAAATACATTGTGTCTGAAGTAATTGCGATAGTCACTGTTGCGCCAGCTGCCGCAATAAATGCAATAGTTGTGCCTATTGGATAAGCCACGTTGGCATTAGAGTCAATGGTAATAGTTGCCGTAGCTGTTACATAAATGTGTTTACCTGCATCACCAATGACTGTTGTGTAGGCACCTGATTTACTCTGCTGTGGCATACCTAAGTAACCTAAACTTGCGGCTGTACTTGTTGATGTAGCTGTTGCGGCAAATCCTGTAATAGGTGCACCGCTGGCACCAATCTTTAATGCAACAGTTGCCGCACCAGCAAAGTTTACTGTAGTAGCAGTTGTATTAACAAGATCAAAACTTGTACTGGCCGTTGTAATATTACTAGCAATTACCGGCGTTGTCAACGTGCTTGATGCTGGTATGGACAATGTGGTACCAGAAGAAGTTATAGTTGCACTGCCTAATTTAATTGAGCTTCCACTTAGATATAGGTCTCTGAATCTATAAGAGGTGGAACCGAGATCGTAGGTAATATCAGTATCAGGAATTAAACTGCCGGCAATTGTGGTGGCTCCAAGTGTTTTATTAGTTAATGTTTCTGTGCCTGCTCGTGTGACCAGTGTGCCAGTAGTTGGCAAAGTCAATGTGGTATCAGATGTGGCAGTCAGTGTGGTTGTAAATGCGCCGGATGTGGTAAAAATACCAGCAGTAGTTAAGTTGCCGCCCAGCGTAATTGTCTTGCCAGTATTGGCTACTCCAGTGCCGCCGTACTGTCCTGCAATCACACTACCGTTCCAAATTCCGGTAGCAATGGTGCCCAGTGTAGTTATACTAGAAGAACCAATTAATGCACTAGGTGTAAAACCCAGTGCAGTAGTAACATCACTACTAGTCAATGAAATTGCACCTTGACGTGTATTAAACGATGTAACAGCGTTGCCGCCAGGTATGCGTACCCACTTGGCTCCATCATATATCACCAAGTCTCCAATAGAATATGCTGTACTTCCATTGCCTATATCTCTGGTTCCAGCTACGCTAACAATATATTCCCATCCAGCAACAACTCCAGCGGGTAAACTTCCACCCAATAACGGAGAGTTATTAGTTGCATCCCAGTTGCCTTTAAATTGTGTGGCACTGGTTAACGCACTGCTGACAGAAATAACTCCATTGCTGATTGTGATTGTACTGTTGTCAATCTTAACACCACCGAGCACCGCGGTGCTTGCTGTTGGCAAAGCATAAGGTGTAAATGTAAATACACCGCTTGAATAACTTAAACTGCCAGATCCGCTGGCTGCATTTGTTACAATGCTTAGGCTACTTGCCTGGAGTGGGGTATATCCCAATGCTGATGTAACTTGACTTTGACTAATCCCTGTTAAATATGAACTTAGGTCGCTGGTTCGTAATGGAGTGTATCCCAATGCCGATGTAACGTCATTGCTGGTCAACAATACTGCGCCGGTTCTAGAATTGAATGATACCACACCATTATTTGATGCAATATCAATCCAGTTTACACCATCATACACTAGCAAATCGCTTGCTTGATAGGTAAACGATCCAGCTCCTAAGTTTTGGGTTCCGCTGGTGCCCACAATGTACATCCAACCTGCGTTTGCGCCCACTTGGTTACTGCTGAGGGTAGGAGTGTTGGTACTTGCATTCCATGTTCCTTTGAAACTTATGCTGCCGCTTAGACCTGTACTAACACTGATTACACCGTTATTGATAGTGACGCTACTACCGTCAACTCTGACACCTCCTAGTGTAGCTGTAGTAGCTGGTTGCAAACTATAAGGTGTGTATGTAAACACTGTTCCGCTTATGCTTAGTGAGCCATCACCGCTAGGTGTGGCAGTTGTTACTGAGTAATTTGGAATCAGCGGAGGTGTAAATGTAAAGATACCGTTGCTGTAAGTTAAATTGCCGCCTCCACTATTACTAGCAACTGCTACGCTGAGGCTTCCTCGAACTAGATAATCTGTACCTGCAACTGCTGAGGATACTAGACCATTTGTACTTTTTAACAAACCGTTAAGCGATGTAGACAAAGTGGTTGTGCCACTCACTGTTAGGCTTGTCAGCGTGCCAACACTGGTTAGACTTGAGCTGACCACTGTTGATTTTAACGCTGTACCGGTTAATGCACCAGCTGATGCCGCGCTCGACACAGCACTGATAACTCCGTTTGTGATAGTAATCGTATTACCGTCTGGTATTACTCCGCCTAGTCTTCCTGCAACCGGTATACCTAAATTGTTTGCTGGAGGTTGTGCAGTTGGCAATGTATAAATGTTAGCATACAATTCCGAAAAATTAGCGTTTATCTTTGTACCAGCACTTCGAAGTGTATCCCCAGTACCGTCATTTGCCGCTGAGCCTGTGGCAATTATCTGTTGTGTCATATCTTATCCTTGATCGAATGTTATTGTATTATTATTGTCAAATAACACAGTAGTATTGTCAAAATTTCCTTTGATTGTACTATTACTTATTTGTTTGTATTCAGTGTACCAAATTCCAGGAGCTGCCTTGATAAAATTAGCAATAGCACTACTATCATTTAGTATGTTAACTGGAGCATTTTTATTGCCGTCCCAGGCAATACCTGTCTTCTTAATCACAGTAACCTGTGTGCCAAGACTTAGCGGATTTGTTAGTGTAACGGTTGCTGTAACACCGTCAACAATAAAATCTGCTGGGAAATCTCTGTCACCGGCTGGGCTATAAGGAGCTTTATTTACATCAAATATACTGTAGGAAGATTTCTTCAATCGTGTATTTTCTACAAAGAAATACCAGTTGGCAAGATCTTTACCAAATGCTGTTGAACTAGTATGGTCTACTATGCATCGATAGGTATAAGGACCTGTTGAAACAAGCTGTCCTATACTGTATTTGGTGTTGGGTTCCCATATTGTGGTATTGTATCCGCCAACAAATACATCAATTTGATCAGCATTGTCTGGGACAAATCCTATACCAATATCCTGCCCGCCTGAGCTGAATGTGGTATTTGATAGCGTGGAACTGGTTAGAGTGTTAATAGGTTTGTCTGCTTGTGCTAGAGCAAGACTGCTGGCCAGTGTGACTTGATTTGGACCCACAGATGGGTTAACAATATAATAGGATCCCGGTTTTAGGCCGCCGCCGCCCTCACCTGTAACAACCAATTTTTGTCCTGTAGATAAGCCATCGTTGCTATTCAAAGTTACAATACTGATAACCACATTGGCTGTCAGTCCCGAAGGTGTTCCCACTGCAGAAGCAATCGGAGATCCATTTGGTGCTGTGGACAAAGTAATTAGATTTGTTCCGTTTGTGTCAACTACATAATAGTTTGTGGGATTGAGATAATTGTTAAATCCTGCTCCGCTCAGACTATACTGTTGGCCATACATACTGCCTAGAGTGGTAACTATAGGAGTTACTGCTGGATAAGTTGACGACAATGTAAATCTTGTCGATCCATTAGTAGCTGAAATATAATACCTAGTTTGTGTTCCTGAGTATCCAGCAATAGTACCAGATACCAATACTAGTTTCAATCCGGTAGGAATTGTAGAGGCTGTGGCCGGAATTCCTTGGGTAGTTACTAAGGCATTACCAGATAGAGTTTTTAGAGTAAATGTTGTTGATCCGTCGGTCTCACTAATAACATATGTGGTTGGATTTACATAATTTTGAACAGATCCTGAACCAGCTGTCAACACATATGTTAGGTTGGCCGGAATCCCCACTGTCGTTGTTACCTGACCGCCTCCAATCTTTGCTAGAGAAAATGTAGTTCTGCCGTTGGTAGCAGTAATGGTATAGCTTGACGGACTGGCATAGTCAATTATGCTGCCAACACTGGCCCCTGAACCAAAAGTTCCAGAAATTGTAACAATTTGTCCCGGAGCTAATAGCACTGTTGAAGAGGTACAACTAAAACCCCCATTGGTATCAGTAATAATTACGCCTGATAGGTATTGAGTTACAACTACTAGCCCTGTCATAGTTATTTGTTGACCAACAATCATTGGAGTAGGGCTTGACAAACAACTAAACTGTCCGGAAGTTCCAATTATGCTGACATTAGAAAGTATTGCATTAGTTGTAGAACTGTTGATAATAATTGACTGACCCACTAAGAATGAGGTCGGAGAAGCAATACAACTAAACTGTCCAGTTGAGTTTAGAGCTGTTACGCCTGTAAGACTAGCATGGATCGGAAAGCCAGACACAGCTATAACCTGTCCAACATAATAGTTTCCTGTTGTTACCTTTAATAACCCAGTTGTTGACTCGATAGAAAAACTAGATATAGGCTGATCCACTTTAGTCGTAGTTGATATAATAGATCCTGTAACTCTTGGAACTCCAAGTCCTGAAGACAGTATAGTTCCAGTGATAGTAGTATCTGTGTAGGGAATTGCTTCACTTGAACTAATATTCTGTACAAATGATCCTTCAAGATTCATATTATAAACGCCTGTTCCTAGTGTACCCCTACGCAGTTGACTCAGAGTATTTGTAGCATAGTTTATTTGAAAATACTCTATGCGTTCGCCTCGAATTTCTATTACTCCGGGATTATTATTTGCGGCGTTTGGTTGATCTAGTACAGACGCATCGCTTACTACTATTTGTGTATCGTTCCATTTCAATGCTTGCACAAGACTTGTTTTCTTGTTGGCATTTAGTCGTCTGTAGGTTACTCTATTAAGCATGTCTTTAAACTGCATATATGCGATTCCCGACGACGGAAGTACATTGCTACTAAATGTGAGAATTTCTAAATTATCAGATAGACTTATTGGCTGCGTCAAACGAATACTTTGTAAATCGTCATTGAGTTTATAATCGGCTCCCGGAGATAACAAAACTAGATTTTTAATTACCCATACATATCCAGCATCAATTACTGGTCTATCAAGCCTAATCAGGCCACCACCGATTGCATTATATTGGTAAAAGGCCACAGTTCCCGGAGTCAATGTATATGAAGCAGAATACTGCACATCGGTACGTTGTATGTCCAACGTCTCATGCAAGTAGTTGCTGACTACCTCAACTGTTTGTGAGCTTCCGACTATAACTCCGCTCGCAAAAGTTATTTCATTTGAATTAGGATTATATGTATATCCATTATTTGAAATAATACTTACAACTAGTTGTTTGCCTGCATAAGTTGTGTAAACATCTGCAGTAATTGTCACTGAGATACCTGACGGATCTATTGTGTAATCGTTGCCAAACACCAACTGATTACCGCCAGCATACACATATATATTGCCAATTGAAGTTGAATAAGGCAATGCCTTAGCTGGATCAACAGTGTATTTGTAGTTGAGATTGCTGATAGTGAAATATATGTTAGTTGGTGCTTGCAGTATTGATTGATCAACTCTAACAATCATACTACTTTCGTTTGGTAAAGATTTACCTATTGGATATTGTAATTTGTAAGTGCTTGTGCCAGTCGTACTAACTATTTCAGTTTTTGTAATTGCAAAAGTCTGTTGACTTCCGCTAACAATGATATAATTTATTAGTGTTCCGATAGCAGGTGGAGTTACAAATCTAAGTCCGACTGCATGAGAGAATGCATAAGTAGTATCAGTTTGAAATAACTCAACTGCCGCTGTTACCCCATTTACATAAACCAGCGGGGTAAGAGAAGTTAACCAAGGAGCTCTTGTTATAAATTCAGTTGTTGTCCCGTCGCCGATAAAATAGTCAAGATCTAAAATGTTTTTTCCATTAAACCCTATACTAAACACAGTGACAGACTGCCCTACTGTAGGAATATTTTTAAAACGTATTAGTTTATTTGAATAATCAACAGTATAGTCTGTCGTGTATGTTTGTATATTACTGCCTAATTTCACTATGACAGCTCGAGGACTGTTTGGAGTTTGCCCTATAGCAAACACTTTATTTACGCCATCGGTCAAGTAAGAGTTAACCTTAATGCTTGCGGCACCGGACGGTGATTTGTCATACACTTTGATTGCCAGAGTATCTACTACTTGTCCCGGCATCACTTCTTCAGTGGCCGGACTAGATGTTGGGGTTACGAATCCGTCTCCGTCGAGAATGATATCATCTGCGGCTATACCTGTAGCAGTAGAATAGGCTAAATTTCCACCATCGATTTTACTGTCATAGTTTGCATCTGGTGTTGGTACTGAACCATCACTAGATGCTTCTCTTAGAATAAATTCATCTCCCTCTAATACTGTGAATGTAGCAGGTATTTCTATCACATTGGTAGGAGAATCATTTATAATGCCGCCATCGAGCACAGTGTCTTCAATAGTGGCTGCTTCGCCGCCTACAACTGACCCAGCAAAGGTAATAGAAAGACTAGCACCGCCAGCTCCGCCTTCTATAACTGATGTGATTACACTTACTCCAAGAACCGGCGTTGGAATAATAGCATTGGAATTTATCAAACTCCAGTATCCCAGTGCAAAATCTAAATTAAATTTTGTGCCGCTGGTATTGACTTTACGACAAACATATGAGATGCCATCTACCAATACTAAGTTGTTGACAGCATATTGTGTGCCAGGTACCCAATTGTTTGTAGCTACTAATCCGTAATTGGGGTCATCCAATCTTACAGGAAGTTGCTGTCCGACCACAGTGATTACACTGCCTGCAGGATAGGCTTGTAACAGCTGAACAGTACCTGAAGCGTTGATTACCACATCATTAGGTTGTATAAGATTTTGTGTAAATGTTACAGTTGTTCCAGCGGCAAGTGTCGCATAAAGAATCTGATTAAGGGTTACAGACTTAGATGAATTAATTTTTGTAATTGTTGTGCCGTAAGCAAATGCTGTGCTGTATATGCCAGAGGCTGTAACTACATCTCCAATTGCTAAGCCAGCAGTACTGGCAACTGTCAATATAAAACTACCGGGCAAATTAGAAAACGTTAATGGTTCACTGTTTACTGGAAATCCGTCGGCCACATTGTCTATAGTCAGTGTTGTTGAATTTATTACATTTACAACCTTTTGATTTTTTGTAAAACCTGTGCCTTTGACAATCATACCCGACACTATTCCAGTAGTATCGGCAACCAATAATGTATAACCGCCGCTTTTGACAGTTGTTCCGCTGATTACTTCTGCTGTAATATATGACGTAGTAACTGCAGATGTTGTACTAGTTGACACTACATTTACAGAAATATTCTGTAATGCAGAATCATACGCATACAGCAATTTGGCACCGTCTGACACGTACGATACCTTCTTCTGTCTTGCAAAATATATATTAATTGATGTGCCTGTAGCCGGAGTGTAAGGCAATGTGAATACATGCGTGTTACCAGCTACTTGGACTGCATAATCATTAAATGTAACAGGACGGCTGTCCCACGAATCTGTCAGATACGGACTAGCACCCCACCCGCCTGCAATGTTGAATCCCAGTCCACTGACTATAACTCCGCCATAGTCAACACCGGTCATTAATTGTGTTAGATCTTTGCCTAACTGTCCGGTTGTGGGATTATAATAATATTGAATTCTATCAGCGGCTGTCAATACTGATTGAGATTTATTATACGTAACCACTATGGCCGTATTTAGAGCCGGAGCTGTTACGAACGTGATTGTTCCTGTATATTGTGTGTAGCCAGACACAGTTGATTTAACTACTTTTAGAGTATATAATTCTCTAAGAACAGGAATGCTATTAACCGTAACACTAGATTGTCCTACACGTATGTCCGGAGCCCAGGTCAACACAAACTGCAACTTGGATCCCGACCCAGTAAATTTGTCTATTTGCTGTAAATTTGCCAAATAGTACGTTTGATTGACTCGATCAAATCGCAATTCTGTAAGATTTGAACGAACTAGTCCATTCCCAATGATTGCGACTGCTGTAGCAGGCACTCCGCCAATTTCCAATCCGCCGTCAATTGTTATCGTTGGGGCTGATAAGTAACCTTTGCCAGCACTTCCGTACTGATCAACATTGGTTAAAACTATTCTATTAACTTGTCCATTGGCAATATAAGCCACTGCTGTGGCAGGTACAGCATTGGAACCAGTTGGTGCACTGATTATCACTTGCGGAATATTTGCATATCCACTACCGCCGTTGACTATCAATATTTCGGTGATACTGAATCCAACGTTGTCATACCAGAACTTCCAGGGATAAGTCTGTATTGTAGGATCTACTACACTAATACTGTTATTAGAATACACTGCCTCAACTGGTTTAATTTGATTATTCGAGTAGTTGGGTTGCAAATCAAAATCTGTAACAGCACTTTGATCAATGTCTATTCCGGTATATTGACTTATATACTCTCTAACTTTAGTTCTGTAAGGTTTAACTTCTGCAACGTAATCTTGGAAATTTCTTAGATTATCTACAGGATAGTTAACAGGTTGGTTCAGTGCGCCAACTGTGTGAGTTGCACGGATGAAACTGGTTTTGAAGGCCCAATCAATAAAAGGTTGTTCACTGTGAGCATAGTGTAAACTGCTTAAAAATAAATCTAAATATTGCTGTTTCAGATCATCAATTAATATTTTGTCCTTGATAGTGTTTAATATAATTCTTAATTCTTTAGTGGCCTGCACGTCAAAGTCAGCAGTGTCAAAAATGTTAGAATCATAACCGATAACAGTTCCGGCAAATTTGTATAGATCGCTATTAAACTGTATAGTACCGTCTTGTATTCCTATCACTCTATAGCTTTGAGTCCAGTCTACTGTAATTTTAGTTGAGTATCTGTACAATAAAACCCATTTACCAGCATTGCCGTTGAGTACCTTGATCAATTGCCCAGGTTGCTCTATTCCATTACGTGCTAATCTGAAGAACGTGTCTTGAGCAGTATTTAGATCTACAAAATTTTGAACAGTGATATCCGGAGCAGTAAATTGACTGTATCCGGTGGCATACCAATCAGCATAGGTCCAATAGTTTCTAACATCATAAGACTGTGTCAACACTTTAGAATAGATACTAGTTACAGTGTCATAAGAATATATACTCCAAGTGTTGTTTACAGTTTCATCACTTACCACTAGAACTGAATAGCTACGGATTGAGCATAGTGTATTGATATTATAACCTTCTCCTCCGTTGATTATTTTTGCGCCGGTGAGTTGTCCCAGAGAATTGATTGTTGATTGAACCACTGCACCCTTGCCCGATCCTGCTATTGTGATGTAGGGAGCATTTACATATCCCTTACCAGAATTTATAATTACGATACCTACCACACTGCCGGACACAATGACTGGGGTAACAGATGCAGACGAAAAAGATCCGATATTAGCATATACAAGCTCTGCATAAGTGTCAACTGCCTTGTCATACAGGCCATGCAACACATTTGGTATAGGATCGTAGCCTTCTAACGGAGTAATGTCTTTAGATTCAGTTACCTGATATCCTATCAATAGAAGATTAACACGCTCTATAAATTGTTTTAATGCTTCTATACGATTGACAAACATACCCTGACGAGGTCTATTTTCGATACCGTATCGTAATTTAGCCGGTAACTGAGGATCTGGGACTAGACGACCTTCACTGTCAACTCCGCACAAACTGTCGATCCACTTGCGTTCAATATGCAAGGGAAGATTTACCAATGTATCATTACTGATTAATTTCCACTGGCTATGTACATTTTGATCTGTTTTATCAATAGTCCAGTATTCAATGGCCAATACAACATCAGTATTTTTTAGATATTGGGAAGCATTGATTAAACTAAACGAGTCTGCTCCAGTTATAGCTAAACAAGTGTATGCTTGAGCTCTCGGATTGGCTATTAATAATGCAACATCACGAGATGCCATGTGTCTTCCGGCTACATTTGATGGAACAACTAGTTTATTTTTAACCCAGTAATAGTATGTGCTGTAAAACGTTTTGCTAATGTTGTCATAATTTTGTTTTACACTATATGCAGAATTGCCGTATAGACTCTTTCCACTTATGCCCTTAGCTAAACCAGCTGGAGTGTCTGCTTGAATATCCCAGTTGGCTGGTAATAAATTTGATGATACCCATTCGTATATGTCTACACTGGCCCCTTTTGCTAGGGTATTCCAAGCACTAGTTCTATATGCCGGATCTTCAAAATTATTTTCCAAGAATTTTGTAGTGGCCAAATTCCACCACAACTGTCCTATAGGCAGATCTTCCCAGAACGCATCAACATCAACTGTTGCGGCTGTTGTACCATCACTATACGAATAACTTGCAGGATCATAAAAAGTTTGATAAGATATTTCCTCTTGTGCAGGACCAGCGATTTTTCCTTGTAACGGATCAATTATATCGAGATAAGTTACCAAGGTTCCTAATTTTCTATTATACAAGAAAGCTTTTTTAATTTTGCTGATATCAGCAACTAAATCTTGTTGTTGATACTGCGACCAAGTATATGCGTCAGCTGTCTTACCGTAACTATATACCAATCCCGATGCAAGAGTTTGATCAGTAGCGTTTGGCGCACTTATTACAACTTGATTTGTTCCGACTGCGAATCCTGTTCCATATCCGTCACTTGGTAAATTGGTCGATATTAGACTTTCTCCAAACACCCATTTGGTTTTATATCTGTCATAGATATCAACACGACCGCTGTTAACTTCTAGTGTGACAAAATTTGTAGATCGTTTATCAAATGTTGTTGTATTATTATCAAACGGTGTGCTGATCTGGCTATCACCGTTTTTGCTATATACCACAATCGTGTCGTCGGACATGAACGCTAATTTGTTTCCAAACAGTCCATTAGTCTCTGGCCGATGATTGACCAAACTTTGGTACTGAGTATAGGCCCCATTAGTATAATAATATATCGTCACGCCGCCTGATTGGCTTACAGGGCCAACAGTATCATTAGAAATAGCAATATAAGATCCGTCTGCTGACACAGATAGTCCCATCCCAAAATATGCATCGCTACCTAGCACTGCTGGTAACATGGTCATACCACTGCCGGTATTTTTATAAATGTTGACTTTGCCAATCGATTTAATTGCAAGTGTTGTAGCATCGGCACTGATTGCTATTGTAGAACCCAAAGCACTTGATGGGGTTCCTATGTAGTTTTCACTCCAATCATATGTCCAACTTTTGGTTACAAAATTAAGTATTCCAGAAGGTGTAATTCCTGTGTCAGGGCTTCCGCTTAACCGCAATGTTGTTGTAGTAAGCACTGCCTGTACTGTTTGGCCTTTAGTAAATCCTGTACCTTGTACTATCATTCCAGGACGTATGCCGCTAGTTGTGCTGACTGCTAACGTGCTTGCCGAGCTTCCTACAGGATTGTACTGCGTAGTAACTTGTGGTGTTGTGATATATGATAATTTATATACTCGGCCAGCGCCGCTATTATATCCAATAGCACCTATATAAAGACTGTTGTTGCCAAACACAATGTTAGATCCAAACTGCTCGCCAGCCGCTGGCAGCGGACTGATAATAGTGTCAACTAGACTGTAGTTGTTGTTTGAGTCTTTTAAGTATATGCTGACAACGCCTTGTCCTGCTAGTGTAGAATCTGTACCTAGCAGTTGGCTGACTGGAATATACGGAGATATAAACCAATAACTCCTATCAGTGGGCGGAGTGCTGGCTGGCACCGGTTTCATGGCTTGATAATAAGAATAATTATTTGTAGAATTTACAACAGAAACTATACTATTAATAGCGTAGGTTGAACTGCTATTATAGACACCTCGATACGTGGTTGATGCATATCCTGCAGTAGGACTTCCTGTTACTAGCCATGTACCGTCGGCACTCAGTGCAGATATCGTAGCTAGTTGATTTAGACTTATCGGACCGCTTTTTGACACAAACGGTGCGGATATTGATCCTCGGCGTATCCATGGAACAGATGATCCTGCCTTGTCATACATCAGTAGGCTTCCCTGACTATCGCCGACTGCTAAAATTGTTGATTGACTATTGATCGATAAACTAGAACCAAAGTTAAAATTAGTTGCTGGCGAAACATCTGGTATGTTCTGTGTAGAGTACACGCTATTGTACTGCCATACTGCCCACTTGCCGTTGCCCGAATCGTCAGTCCATACCAATGTTCCAGGTTGTAAATGTGTCAAAGACACTGTATCTAGAGTATCTATAGATGTGGTACGTTGAGGTGTTAATGCATAGACTACAACTTGTCCGGATTGTGTGAAGGGCGCGGACACTACCAAAGCCGATGCACTGACAACTGTGAATGAATTCAATGATACACTGGCTACTTGATAAAATCCTGTAATGCTAGCAACTTGCGCAATACCGATATAATCTCCTGCCATGAGAGGTAATAGATTTTGTGTAGTAATGGTTAGTGTTTTTGTTTCCAACACATAAGTTACATTCAGTACTCGAATCTGTAAATCTGTAAATCTGTAAACATTCCAAGTGTTGGCACTAAATGCTACAGACACATACTGTCCGTTGGCCAAGGCGGCTACACTATAATTCACTATCTCTGAAAGACTGCCTAACTGAATTGTGATATCTTTTGGATTGACATACCCAGCACTACGCAGTAGTTGGTTAGATTTTTCTAAAACTGGAAACGGTTTACTATTATATCCCAACGGTTTCAGATAGATATCATTAGGTACTAGTTGATTTATAACATAGCTGACATCAGACTTTGAAGAATTTGTTAGATAATAGCCCTGCGGATTATTTTTATACTGTGCTTGATCGATGATTACTTCAAAATCCTCAAATGCACTTGAAGCACCGTACTGTCCAACACGGATCGCCCACTCTTCATAAAACATCAGACTCTCTACTTTGTCGGCATTGAGAACTCCGAACAAGTGATTTAGTACATTCTGAGTGCCCTTATCTCGGATCATTCCTTGATAAAATTTAAATTCACTTACAGGATCTTGTATGATATTATGCAGATACTGTCGAGTTTGATACCCAATTAGGTGTTGTGCAAATACCTGTTGCTGTGTATTGAAATTATCAATGTCAAGACCGTAAAAATCTGTAAACTGGGTAGCTGTATTGGTCCAGTTTGGCAGTAGTTGTGCTGATGGTTGCTTTGATAATCGATTCCACTGTGATGACACAAATGTTGCAGACCCTGCAATAAACGAATTGGCACTGTAGTAGTATCCTTGATAGGCGATAATATCGGCCATGTTATAATCTTGCCACGGCTGCCAACCCTGTACTTTTGCACCATCGAAGATAAATCCCGGAATATCTAATCCGCCGTACCAACCTTCTGTAACATATCCTGAAAGTTTAATACGATCTCTACGATATCCGCTTGGGGGATTATAGATAACATCGTTGAATATATCCATGTTGTCTACAATCGCCACATGTTCGTTTTGTATTAGATAAAAACTTGCACAGTAAATTCCATCAGCAGTACGTGGGGAATATGTTATTGTATTGCCTATTCTATAGCTGTCTAGTTCATTAGGGTGTATTGGTGTACTGTCTACTTTGAATATTTCATAACGGTTGAATGGATTTTTAATATCGTCCACTACCGCTAGAGTAGTATTGAAAGTTATACCATTGGCTGCAGGACTCAGACTTATTACACTACTTCCCACATTGCTTAATCCAGGTAACAATGTCCATTGTTCAAATTCAAACTGACCCAACGCAAGAATATTGTATTGAGCACTATAGTAACTGCCGTTGTAACGCACTATTGTGCCGTAGTTATATGGTTGATTTGGCGCCCATTCGGTCCATACAGTATTACCGCTTGACCAGTTTTGTAGGGTCCAGAACATGAATTCTTTAGCACTAGTAGACCAATTAGCTACTGACGATAATTTTTTATTGAAATCATTAAAGACAAAGCCCTGACTGATCAGATACTGCTCATATCCCAACAAGAAATCCACCACTGACTGCACTGTTGAAAACTGTTTACCATATGGTGCTACTTTAACACTAGTTTGATTCCACTTGTCTCTAAATGTTGCACTTACTCCGCCTACTATAGGAAGACTAGGCAATGCTACAAAATATTTTGATTCAAATTCAAGTGTTGCTGTATTTTTAATTTTGGTCCTATAATATACGTTGTTGTATTGAACCACTTGTCCAACAATATACTGCTGGCCTCGAGTCCAAGTTACTACACTTTCGCTTATTCCGCCAACATTTATAGTAACTCCTGATTCAATATGCTCATAATAGTTGAAGTAAGGTTGGGTTTTACTATAACCTTTTATTTCAAATCCAGTAGATAACTTGGTAATTATCACACCACTGTAGGTAATTTTCTGTGTGGGGCTAGAGGAATTTAAAAATATTTTATAACTTTCTTGTGGGATGAAAACATTGCCAATTGCTGATGGTGTTTTACTTTCTAACAATAAATTAAATTGATCTTGATTAGTAAATGCTCCCACTCTATAACTTAGCTGAGCAGTTAGCAAAGCCAAGTTTGATTGATAAGACTTGTATGATTCTTGATTATTACTAAAAATAATATTTGAAATAAGGTCAACAATATAATTAACAATGCCCGCAGTTTGTACTCTAGTTGCACTAGAATACACGCTGGGAATCATTACGTCTGCGGGTTTGATACGTAAATTTGTTTCAGAGTAAACAAGTTGTCCGGCCAAATTTCGAACTGTTCTTGATCGATCTAGTAGCAGACCAAATGTGCTGGCGGGAGTCAACAACATTGAGGCTACTATTACACTAAATGGATAATAGCTACTACGTCGCCATGTTGCTTCTACAGGGCTAACATCACCAAACACAAAATCATTACCAATGCTTGGTGTTTCTGATCCCCGAGCTAATCCGCAACGTATAGGACTTAATAAATGTCCGTCCTGGTCAACTGGAATGTGCCCTTTTAATATGGGTCTAGCATATTTGCTTAGTACTACAGACGCACTGCCTGGTTTTCTTACAGTGCCGGTAGATAAATCGTCCCATAATACCAAATTGTCGCTGGTGTAGGGCGCTGGACCGTAAACACTAGACCACCAACTTGGTTCTGTACTGAACCCCAACATTTCCCACGGACACAGATGTGGACGATCAGTATCAAACATCCAACGATATATTCCTCTCCAGAAGCCAGGAGTTGGAGATTGATTTGGAGCAACATCCTGGGAGTAGTTGAATGTAAACTGATTTCCTCTATCGTAGTTCAAAGGCAAAGTAAAATCAATACCAACCAAGCCCGACCATTGATAGAATGCAGGGGCTAATACTTGATTAAACTCTGACAAAGAATAATCATTTGTTCTATTATATCCAGGAACTATATTTGTACTGTCAAAAATAGTAGGGTCATATTTGACCTTGATGTTGTTGTATATACGTAATTCTAATTCTAATATCAAATCATCTCTAAAGTCATTATAAGCTAGAATAATACTGCCGTCGTGTCCTTGTATTACATTCTGTGGATTAACCAGTGTGGTGTCTAGATAGATTTGCGGAACATATGCAGGCCACATGCCTAGCTTGGTAGGAGTTGCTGGAATATAACATCCATCTGTGCTGTCGTATTCAACTGTGGTAATTGTATCTCCGTTGGATAACGATACACTATCATCAATTACTACAAATCCTTGATTGCTAAATGTATAATCTCGCCCATGTACTAGCTGTGATTTGGTACCGGTTGCTATCTTTGTTTGATAAACACCTACAGCTTTATTACTTAAAACATCCAATGAGAACACAGAGGTAAGAGGATATGTTTTGATTCGATAATCAACTACTTCCAAATTTGTAGTTGTACTAGCACCGTACGGTACCATGTCACTAAAATAATAGGGCGCAGTATTAGGTTTATTTGCATTTAGCTTCTGTAAAAATAATTCAGTTAGTTGAATCGGATTTGCATCTATACCTGATGAACCAGCAATGTTTATATAATTTCGTTTGAATGAATTGTAATCATCTCTAGCAGTTTCTAATGCCTTGATAACATTATTTGATTCTGAAGTAATGTGGTATAATGCAAGGCTCAACGGGCCACTATGCTGAACAAACTTTGTTCCGTACTGAGAAACATTTCCTGAATTTCTAATACTTACATAGTCCGGTATATTTTCTATGATACTGTTTACATGATCTGTAACTTCACCCAATGTAAATGTAGTGATATCATCGTTCAATGGATTATTTTGCAAGTTTAATGGAATTTCGTAATAGCCGTTTGCGTTTATAGGCTGAGCTGAAAAACTTCTAATTGTCAAAACATCAGTTAAGTGCATTGGCGTTGATAGCACTACTTGATAATAGGCAGTTCCTTTTACTAACGACCATGCGCTTTTGTCTAGTCGGACTCCGTTGATGTATACTTTTACTTGTAGATCGCTGAGATTGACAATGTTGTCATATACATCAATGTCAAATTTATTTTTTAATCCAGAATTTTTATAAATTCGGATAGCGGCTTGAATAGTTGAAGTATTGCACAATTGCCAGCCGTTGACATATTTGGCGTTGCCAGCATAATCCTGACTCAATAGATAGCCAGCATTAACATGCCCGGTGACTGCTACACTGTTCTTCTTCCATTGCCAAGTGTCAGTAGCTAAATTGAAGCTGAACACTATATCTCCAATGTTTGAAACATTTAGATATGTTAACGGGAATCCCAAAACTGTATCAGAAATTCCCGTGCCCTGTTCATAGGAAAATATTTTTGTTCCTACAAACGTAGTGCCCACGTAAGTTGATTGATTACTGTAACTGATACCGTTGTCGTCAAATATATCAAACAACGGAGCTTGATTTATTGAAGTTTTCTGTTGCGCTTTGATCCAGGTAGTGCCATTGAACCAGTACATTAGACTCTGATTCTTAACGCCTTGTAGAACTATTGTTGCTTGATTTTCTACAGGAGTTGCCACTTGAGTCAATGCTATACGTGTGGTTCCTTGTATGTTGACAAAGTCAACTTGGAATATATTATTTTTTACCAAAGGATCTGTATCGGCTAAAAATAATATTGTTTGCCCTTGTACCAATTGTACACCGTCAATGTTGTACCCAGATGTGCCTTCAATGACTGAAAATACATCTGTAGTAAAATCATCAACTAGATCAATATCAACTATAGCAGAAGTTCCCATGTTGAATAGTTTGAGATCTGCTTCAAACTCTATGATTGGTCGTACTGCTCTAGCATTTTGATCCAACGATACAGTGTCATTGTTGTATTTTGCCGATGTTTCTATCACATCTTTATGGAACCAACGATTGTATCGTGTCCATGGATTATGATCCTTGCTGGCACGATTGATTACTATGTAGTCCTTTAAGGTAGCAAAACCTGTGGCATCATCAAACGGTGCTGTATCAAATGCACTTGCGCCAAATTCTATAGCCTGATTAGTGGTATAAGGACTTACTATTTCTAGAATAGTTTCGGGGACTAATTTGATTGCAGTGCCTACACCTTCTACATAATAACTACCTTTAGCGTATTTTTCCGGAGTGATATTTCCACCGAACGCAACCTTCATACCGTTGCTCAATTCAGTGCCATTGCTCAATGTGTATTTCTTTTTACCAAGCACTTCATTATCTATATCAATATAGGAATCAGCAAGCACATCATAAATTTCTATTGCTCCGCCTACTGCTATATCTGACTCACTTTGATAATACAGTAGGTCGGGGGCATTTATAGGCACTGTGAATTTTAATATTCCTTGAGTAACTCCATTGTTAATAACACCTTGAGAATAACGGGTAGAAGTACCTGTTGCTCTAGACAGCATGATACTGAATGGGTTGGCTGGGCTGTTAACATTAAAATTGTAAGTCTGACCTCTATATAATTTGATAGTAGGATTGAGTGTCAGTCCATTTGGTGTAAACAGATATTCATTGACATTGCCTTCTGACTGTAGTTCTACAGTGTATGTGCTGATAGCTGTTGCTTGCTGTCCATAAATTCTTACAGTGGTAGGTCCGTAAGGTAACCAATAGTAATTTTGAAAGTTTACAAACTTATCCCAGTCAATATGTGGATCCCAACTGTATAATTCTTGCTTGTTTAGACGAGCATGGTTGTTGGTATTTGCTCCAAATACTCCCAACTGATTGATGTAATCCTGATAGTCTCTAAAAAACGTTACATTGGCTAAAGAATCTTTTACTACGATACCCGGCTCCAGCTGATAGTTCTGTCTATCTCGAGTGGATGCTTTTACATAGATATCTGATCCGTTGGCAGCCTTGGCGTTTTCTCGTCCGATAAATCCGCTAGTCTTGGTAATAGTTCCTGGTTGGTAGAGTTGGTCAATCGTGGCCTGCAGGAATTTTTTATTGGCAGGGGTTTGATAAAAGTCCGGAAGGAAATTTACACCTAATCCTCCGGGTGGTATAACATTGTTAGCCATTAACTATTTGCCCCATAATTTGCACTGGTTATCTGTTGACTGGACACTGTATCACCTAGTGCAGTGCCCGTTACTGTTTTAAGGTTAGTACTGGTCAACCCAGCTACTACCTGTATATTTGTTGTTGTAGCACAACTCAAGAAAAGACTGTCACTAGGACATGTTATTTCAAATAAACTTCCAAAGTATCTACCTGTTTGAGCTGGTACAATCACAAATGTGATCACATCCGGTGCCAACTGATTCATTACATAAGTTGATAATTCTGTAAAGTAAAAAGTATCACCGAACCCCCAATTTTCAAGCGCAAAAAACTGATTAATTGCTGTCAACACTCTGGCTATGACATTGGCCGAGCTCACTGCTGATGTAGGGTTTATCATGACTTCAAATGTTGCCTGTAGTGCAGGGTCGGCGGCTGGCCCAAAAAGTAATGTGTAATTTACTGAATGATAAATTACTTCATCTGATATTGATTTGATCAAATTCAAGTTAGGTGATAGTAGTGTATTTAATTCGTCCTGACTTGGTGGTAATGGCTTGGTTCCATCTTGCAAGGCACCCTTGGCTACCCACTGCCTAAATGCAGTATCATAACTGTGAGTCAATACGTAGATATCGATGATGTTGCTAGAGCCTGGATCAATCCTTGAATCATAATTAGCACCGTGGGTATATTGGAATCGTAACCCATCTCTACCTGAATAGACTTTATAATCCAACGTAGGTTGTAGTTGTTGAGTAGTACTGGTAGGCACATACTGCACAACCAATTGTGTGTCAACAAGATAAAAGTATTGTCCAGCTGTCCATTGACTTACTGGATATGCGGCGCTTTGCGTAGGCAATATAATTACTGGCCCGGTAGATGGATTATTAGGCACATATTTGTAGTCTTCCTGTCCTAAAGATATCTCATATTTTTTCTCAACAATGTACTTGTTTAATGAATTTACTGAAGGTGCAACAATATCTAAAAACTGTTGAGGATTATCAACTACTCCACTGTTGCTTGGATCTGCAAAAGTTATTATAATTTTTTTAGGATCAATATATCCGTCTTGTCCAATAAATTCACTAACCACTTGCCATTGATAGTCAGTCGTGAACGGAAAGGCACTGTCGGGCTGTGTATTGATATTAAGTATCTTTATAGTGTCTGTAATAGTATTTGATTTTACAATATCATAAATTTTAACGCTGTCATCAAAATAGAATGTGACTTCGGCATTGCTCTCAAATACATATCGTGCCGCACGTTCTGTAATAGTGTATATCAATGTATCTGTCGTAAACAACAGCATCCAACTGGCGTCTTGCTGTGTGTTACTGTTATTGCCCTGATACTGCAAGCTGAACGTAGATTTGTTATTTAGATTTTGTTCAAAAACAATTTGCCAACTGGTTGTAGCAGTGTCATATCTCAGACCAAAAGTTGAATTACTCAGTATCAAATCAACCATCGACGCTTGCACACTAGAAGTCAAGGTTGTTGCAAAATGAGGCATTACAGCTGAAACTACTGCGCCGGTTGGGATTTGTTTGCTGAGAACAATTGGTCCAAACCCAGTCGACAATGTTCCTACACCCCCGGCTGTACCGTCGCTGTTTACAGAAACTACCCTTGCCCACAAATAACTAGTACCCTTTGATGGTATTACCGGTTGACCTGCTACCGTTGGTATAGTAGTGACAGCATTATATTGTGCTGTATTAAAATATTTTCCAGCAGGTGCAGTAAATTTGATCAGTGCGCCAGCCCTAACATAGCTCAAATCTGTCAATGTATATGTTCCTACAGCAAAAGGTGTTTTAGATGCAATGCCACCTATGTATCCGCTGGTGCTGTTACTATCGCCGGTCACTGAATACCATGACACATTGAGACTGGCAGAAGTGTAGGTAATAAAATTTGAGTAAAAGAAATTTCTAAGATTGGGATCTTCTAGGATAGGTAGCACAGTGTTATCAATTACACCTTGAATGTAGGCTCCGGTTACCTTGGTGCCAGATGCAGAAAATGTTGTGCCTGAAGTATAAAATTGTTGATAAATTATGCCGTCGTCTGCGAACAAGTTTGTACTGCTGTATTTGCCGGTAGGATCTGTTAGATCAAAATATCTGCTGATGCCGCTGGATGTTCTGTTGATTGCTTTTACTTTTGCCACTTGTAGATTGGCTGCTAGCGGACTAACATTGTAGTCCTCGCCTGTGATCATACGATTCTGAGTGTAGTATGTTTGCGGTGCATTTTGTTTTATGCTGGCATTTGTTTCGGCGGCAGTTGCGTTGATAACCGAGCTGGGTAAACTGAGTCCTATTGTGAGGGTTTCGCTTGTGCCTAGTGCAGACTTGTAGGGTATAACTATTGATACATTAACTATGTCTGCTGGATTAATGGTATAAGTTAAACCGTTACTGACTCTATAATAAACTCTAAAATTACCATTTGGCAGTTTTCCAAATGTGCCATCTGCAAAATTTAAACTGATTGCATCGTTGACTCGAGTGGCTACTGCATAAATTGTATTAGTGGTTTGATTTAATGCATTGTAGACAATATTATTTCCTGTTAGAGCAGGAACTTTTAACCATAGTGTGTTCTCCAATCCATTGCTTTGATTTAAATCATATAACCAAACATCTGAATCATTGATATTTTGTGTGTCAATATTGATAGATTGATTGGTAGTGGGGTTTGAGATTGTGAACGATCCTGTGTTGAGTGTTCCTTGTACAAAGTTAAAGAAAAATCCAGTGCCTGGACTGCCAGCTCCGTAACCGTCATCCTTGTACACACAAGCAATTTGATTTGCAATCTTTGGAGCTTCTTCATATATAAATGTTTGTCCATTGAATGACGTGCTGGTTATTTCAAAGTCCATTGCACGACCTGCTATAGTTTTAGAAAAAGAATATACCGGAACATCTTTGTTAGTGGCATTGAATCTGTACTGTGCAGTAGGAACTCCATAAATGGTAGCACTATCCGCCGGATTGCCAAACTGCTGAGTTTGAGGAAGTGCCGAATTGATAACTTTGATAAATTGATCGTACCAGTTGGGATTACTGCTGTCATTCCAAGATATAAATTGTCCAGCAAGGTCGCGCCCATTGCTGTCAACAACATTTTCAGTAGTTTGTATTGTGCTAAATTTTAATAATCCCTGACCTGCTACCGTTCTTCTGGCATTGTAACTGACCAGTCGAGCTAATCTCAATATGCTGTCTCGACGCTCTGCAAGCTCTAAAAAGTTTTCACGAGCATTTAGGTCAGCGCGGAAAGCTACACTTTGTCCTATAAAAGCAATTAAATCGATAAGCGCAAGGTATTCTGAACTTTCAATATAATCGTTAAAATCTTCAGGAAAGTTAGTACGAATGTAATCAATCATTGTTCGACGCAGATTGTCAAAATCATAGCTTTGGAAATCTGCATTCCTAAAACTTTGATATATCTTTTGCCAATCTTCTGCCATAAGCAGATTATTTTGTCTTGTGGTTGAACTCATGATTGATCCTAATAACTGTATTTATTTGATAAAATTATGTGTGTATTTTATACAGTCTGCGCTGTTAAACCGTTGGTTTGATCAAACTGTATTTGCAACTTCTGTTGTAGGTTATAAACCAGATAAGTCAATACTGCTTCTATCTGTATCCCTGTATCATAACTGGTAACAATCACATTACTGGCCTGAACTCTGGGGTCAGCATTGACTATTTGATTGACATTTTGCAATATAAGTTCTTTGAGATTATCAGTTAATGGTTCAAACAACAAATCCCATATCACACACCCATATTCAGGATTCATCAATCTTTCACCTTGCCGAACATGAAAACTGTTTAGCAGATCTTGTTTGATCAATTCAAAATCATACAATGCAAAATTCTGGGTGGTTGTACTGACTGTACTAAACCCTCTGTACTTTCTCGGACTGGATACTGTATTATTTGTAGCCTTTGAAGTAATAACTACTTTGGTATGTAAACTATCGGACATTATTTTCCTCCTGATGTAGGACCGCTTGCAGTGCCTTTATATTTTGTAAAGGTATCTGTAGCAGTTGTATAGACTGAGTAATACTTTGGTACCAACTGATTATTAGCATTTGCTGTAAACTTGATAGGTTCTGTATTTTCTCTATCAGTGGAACTAGGTGTCATGAATAATGGATCTAAATTTTCATGCTGTGGCCAAGGTTCGTGATTTGGTATACGTTTCATAATACTGGTTATCTTACCTCCAGTGGCGTTGAAAAAATTATCAAATGCGGATAGTGCCTTGGGTGCAGTAGACACTGCTGTTGCTGCCGGTGCACTATTTTCACTTATAGTGTTGGCTGTCATTATAATATTATTGCTACTGCGTAAATTTGTATTTAGGCTGGTTAAGTTTACGGCGGCGGTTGCAGTTACATTTAAATTCTTTAGCACATTAATGTAATTGCCAGTAACTGCAACTTTGTAATTGCCGCCTACAAGGAAATTAAAATCCCCAGTTGATTCTAACTGTGTACGTGTCTTAGATTTCATATTGATATTACGACCAGCTTCCATATTAATATCTCGGTCTGCATAAAAATTCATATCTGCTTTGGTATGTACACTGATGCTATCATTGGCATAGATATCGATCTTGCCGTCGCTGGTAAGTTCTATCCAGCTGGTTCCGGCAGCATTGGCAATGTAAATTAAATCTTCACTATTATGTAAAAGTATTTGATGTCCGGTTCGTGTGCGTATTCTTACCAAATCGTTGTGCGGCACAGTAACATCACCACTAGGTACCTGCTGGTCGGGCAATGCTTCCAATGCTTCGTATACAGGCGGTCCGGCGTTGGCTTTGGTCATTCTGATAAATTTGTCATCACCGTCGTCCATTACAAATGTAGTACCTCCTAGACGACTCAGCGGAGCATTCTTTATCTGTTGACCTATATTTCCCTTGGGGCCTCTTCTACCTGCTGAAGTTTTATCCAACGGACCAGGAGTACTGATTCCAAATACTGCACTGGGGAATTCTCGTCTTGCACTGCTAGTGGTTATTCCCCTAATATCATCTAGAGTTAGGCCTTGATTTTGCAATGTTGTGAAAAAAGGATGCTGTGGTTTTAATTTTAATTCTGGATCTCCGGCTGTGTTATTTTCTGCAATGAGTTTATTGTATTCTCCAGTAGGAGCCCGTCCAAGATGCGCATCTGGTACATTGTTATCGCCTTTGGTATATTCTACAACTCGTTCTGTTGCGGCTACACCGGGCATCATAAAATTCATATTTTCTTCGGGCACACATCCAATCCAATAGGCTCGCTTGGGATCTGCATTGACATATATGACCATTACTATGGTTCCGGGATCAGGCGGCACCATCCACATACCATAGCTCTGTTGACTATTCTGAAATGTGTTTAGATTAGGGTCAGATGTTTTTTTAGTTATCCCATAGAAAGGAGTCATGTATTTGACAGTTACTGTCTGTCCTATTTCTAAAGATGCTCCTGAAGGTCCCAGAAGCTCAACTTCTAGACTTCCCATATATGTGTCATCAACCTGGCTTACCACTCTGGCAAGGAATGGACCGGGTCCGGATTTCTCTGTCTGCTTGGGAACGTTATAATCTATACGATTTGGACTTGTCATGTTTATTTTGGAGTAGTTGCGGGATCACCGTTAGGCGGTGCTTGGACCAGCCCATTGAGCTTGTCCTTAGTTGGTTGTGAAGAGCTAGGAAATTCCTGGTTAGGCAATCTGATCCCGTCTAGGGTTTGTAAAAATGTACCACCTTGAAATTTGCTATGTACTTCTGTAATTCTATACAATCCGGACCACATCTGTACCGGACCAGTCTTGGCTGATTTTCCAAAATCATACATTCCCGATGTGAGATTTATGTCAACTGGCGTTCTAAAATTTACGTTAATAAATACCTGTCCGTTTTGATACGCCATACTACCGTCGTCATGCAGATTGTCCGAATCCAAAGAACCCGAATAATTAGCTAATCCGCTTTGAATAATATAGTAGGGATCACCCAGTATTTCTAATTCTAATTCTACCATGTCAGACATGCTGGTAACTGCATCCCAATAGGATCTCATTACTCGTGTGCTGTAATCTTCCGGGCCGCCACCACCGTAGAAATCTGTACCTAACCAGTTTTCAAAAGCTCTCACAACTCCTGGTAAAAAACTTCCGCTTGTAGGTGGTGCTTTGCCCTCAGGATACTGAAAGTCATCCTTTTTAAGTTCTTGGGCGCCACTTTCATTAGCTTTATTTGTGATGTCTTGACTTTGATTCAACTTGGCTTGTCCCATCTTGCCTACAAATCCGGCATCAAATTTAATATTAAAATTTATTATATCCACGTTCTTGCCAGTATAGATATAATTGTAAGATTTAGCCACTGTTTTCTTCAAGTTGTCAACACCCACTGGTGCGGTGTTAACTGGTTGATTTTGTTGAGTGTGTGCTTCGTATCGTGCCACTCTATAAACAATTAGTCTAGGATACATACCTGTCTTGTTAAGATTAGCATTGCTATCTATATTGAATACTTGAGCATCTATAGTCCATAGCGGCCTTGTGCCTTTATCACTTACAGCTTCACCTTTCATTGCTTTCTTAGAAAAATCACTTATCATTAGGACCTGATTAATAACATTAAAAATATCCATGTTCTGAGTAAATCGCATGTCGTTTTTTGCAGGATCAATTACCAAGTTTCCTCTAGTATACACTCCGGAATTTTCTTTCCATACGTCTTTTTCTTTACCTGCTGTGGTATCGCCCTGTCTTATTTCACTAAATCCCAATGTGGATGCTCCCAGCTCATTAACATCAGAAGATGATTGTATTAGATTTTTGTTTATGCCTTCTTTGGTATCGCCGATTGTTCCAGTTCTAGTTACTCCTATCTGTTTGCTAATAGAGTCTGCATCTACCGCTGTAGTAGCTTTTTGATCTGTTGAAGCAGGAGCTTTGCCTGTTTCTAAACTTCGAGGAAATAGAATTACAATTTCGTCTGCTTGATTTACTATTCCCTGTTTTTCTTGCTGTTTTAATTTTGCGTTGATAACTGCCTGAAGACTGGTTGGTCCTGTTTGCAATATTTCTTGTACAGTTTTTCCAGAAATAGCTATATTTGTTTTTAAGCCTGCATCTGCGTTTGAATATGCTTGACCATTCCATGGGATTGCCGAAACCGAATAAACACATCCCTGTTCATTTACTGTCATATCGGATTGTGTGAGCTTTATAGGAATCCTACGACTCGTCTTGGGAATATTAGATAAGGTTCCAGTTTCCTTGTTGCCTTTGAAATCTATAGTGATTATAAACGGTGCTTGTATCCAATTTTGATGCCCTGCTTTGGCAGCGGCTGTTTGTAGTGCCACCATAAACATGCCCATGCTGTAGGGTTCAATAATTTTAAATGTTATGTTGGTAACATTTGACATGGCATTTGTTTGGAGAACTGGCAGTGTGTCAATTTCTAAATTATCTATATAAAATTCAAAAGTGCCGTAGGGAGTTTTTACTCTATTCTGCGGACTAGCACTGGCATCTTTAAGAATCAAAGGAATCGTGTTGCCTTTCATGTAAAGATTAGGATTGTTTATCTGTGCATTGGTCAACACACCTAACCCTATCTGATATGTATAGCTGGCATAGTTTAGTAGTGGATTAGCCACTGGTAGTTTGGTATTGCCGGAGCCAGAGAAGAATGATCCAAATAATCCTGTTGCTCCGCTCGCTGCCGAAACAGAATTAGCTGGGCCGGATGATGATAGACTTTGCACTACTGCTAGTCCAGCAGTTGTGGCAGCGGCTACCTGAACTAAACTGTCTACTCCGCTCATGTTATATTCCTAGGGCAGTTTTTAGGCTACTATTTTTACAAAGATAAATTTGTTTACCGGGAATAAAATCAAGTATAGGATCTTGTAGAACATCTAAATTTCGTTGAATGAAAACCCACCACAGTGTAGAATCACCGTAAAGGTCGTGAGCCAATAGATCTGGTCTATATGTGTATTGTGGTTGTATTGTATATAGAATATCATCAACTTCAGAACTCACTGGTCTGATTGATAGTGTACCAAGATGATTGTTGGTTATACTGGTTGTAAAGTAGGGACTTGTATTTGTATAAGTTGCCATATTAAATGTATCCAAAGGCGCTGTTTAGATAACCACCTTGCACAAACCTATCAAGACTAAATGTACGAGAACTGGTTCTACTGTAAATTGGTTGTAGAGTAATTTGGAACGAACTCTTTGTTGGTACATAGCTAATGCCGCCGCTTGTTTTTCCGCCCAGTCCCAAAGATCCTGCAAGCCCTGCTATCTGACCTATTCCACCTGCTATACTACTTACACTATTCACTAGTCCGCCTAGTCCAATACCGGCTCCGCCGAGGCTATCTGCGGCTCCGCCTAATGCGTCTGCAATTCCTTCTATTGCACCTGCGGCACTGCCAACTACCGGCACAGCGATGTAATCACAATCGTTAGGCAGTGTTGTTGAAAATTGAGTTATCACTACAGGCACATTCTTAAAAACAAAATTGCCATATCCGTTAAGTTTAACTATAGGAGGAGGGTTACCTGCTTTAGGATCAAGACCTGTAAACATTTTAGTCAGACTGCGTAAATAATGCACAGCGGCAATCCAGTACAAGCCCTGTGTTGGATCTTCCACGTTCATAGGTGCTGTTACTGTAATTGTTCCGGGATCACTGTTTCTAAATGCATGGAATTTGTAGTTTGTATGCACAGTTTCTATTGCACCATAAGTGGCACTGCTCTGAATAGTAATTTGCGGGGTATAGGGAAATATCAATCCTCCAGCATCTTTCAGTGGAGCAAGCACAGGGCTAGATCTAAAACTTGGCCAAGTAGGGAGACTTAATCTGACACGCCAATCATTCGAATTTGCATCGCCACCAAATGAAGCAAATGCACTGCTCAGGTCTCCAATGGCTTCTGCACCAGAAGCTATACTACCGGATCGTATTGCAGATCCAAGATCGCTGACTGCTGTTATACCAGCAATTCCACTTGCTACCTGGCGGCTAACGTTAGTAGTCTGGCTCAAAATATTTGAGCTAGCACTGAGAGTTGTAACTGTCGATCCAAGAACTGCCATAATTAATATCCCCTTTTGGTGTATTATTTATTTGACTTTATTAACTGCGTAGTTTATACTTAACATTCCGGAGAACTGAATCAATGACAGCTAAAGTAAATTACCTAAACAACAAGGATATGTTGTTAGAGATACACAAATCAAAAAGCTCGTATTGTGTGTTTTCAAGTCCCGAGTTTCATCAATATGATTTAATCATACCAAGCATTGACAAAATTAATATACGTACTGTAGCAGAGGCCAAACGTAATAGAGCCAAACGACAAGGTGATCTAGAATATCAAACTCGTAAAAAAGCTGGAGAAAAAGTCAAACAAGCAGACTGTGAAGTGGACTACAAAAAAATCCAAAAAACAGATGTCGTTTTCCGTGTTATGACTTTTGACCATATTCCGCTTAACAATACTCGCAAAAAGAATCCTAAAAGTCTTGCTGACCATAGAGACAAAGTGAATTTTCCGCCCTTTCAACATTGGAAATATAATGACGCCGACGAGCTAGTTTGTGTAGGTAAAAGTCATTGGAAAGGCACTTTAGAAAAAGGGCACTTTGACAAAGATGCTGGCCAAATTACTAACACCTTGGCACGTATGATGTTAAAGTTATGTGAGAGATATGCCACCCGTGGCAATGTACGTGGCTATACATACAATGACGAGATGAAGGGTCAAGCTATTCTACAATTAACACAAATTGGTTTGCAATTTGATGAAAGCAAATCAGATAATCCGTTCGCTTATTTTACTGCCGCAGTTACAAACAGTTTTGTGCGTGTTATCAATATTGAAAAACGTAATCAAAATATCCGAGATGATATCTTAGAAATCAACGGTATGAACCCCAGCTACTCAAGAACTGGTGCAGGCGAGCATGCGGCCGCTTTAAAACGATTTGAAGGAGAAACACCCAGTGAGTAAAAGTAACTATCTTAGTATTGTAGAGTCGGCCACACATAAAGTAGTCGTTAACAAAATGTTTTTTAATGCGCCAGATATGAACAAATGGATTAAAGAAAACGATATTGCTAACAAATATCCCAAACCTACATATTACATTGTCAAGGAATGTTATTAATGAGTAATATGTTTAAGAAGATTGCCGCCTTCACGGACATACATTTTGGATTAAAATCTAACAGCTCGGTACACAATCAAGACTGTGAAGATTTTGTAGACTGGTACATTGCTAAAGCAAAGGAGGAAGGTTGTGATACAGGTATCTTTATGGGTGATTGGCATCATAATCGCAATAGCCTTAATATCACTACGATGGATTATAGTTTGCGTGCCTTGGAAAAACTGGGTAAGGCTTTTGATAATTTTTACTTTTTTCCTGGCAATCATGATTTGTACTACAAAGATAAACGGGACATACATTCAGTTGAATTTGGCAAGTATATTCCCGGTGTTACTGTTGTACACGAGCCTACTACTATCGGCGATGTCACACTATGCCCTTGGCTTGTCGGGGACGAATGGAAAAGAATAAAGAACATGAAGGGCAAATACTGCTTTGGTCATTTTGAATTGCCCAAGTTCTTTATGAACGCAATGGTACAGATGCCAGATCATGGCGAACTACAAGTGGATGCATTCAAAGGTTTTGAACTGGGGTTCAGCGGGCACTTCCATAAGCGTCAGCAAAACGAAAATATGATTTACATTGGCAATGCGTTTCCACACAATTATTCAGACGCATGGGATGATGATCGCGGAATGATGATTATGCAATGGGGTGAGACACCTGTTTATCATAGTTGGCCTGCTCAACCCACATTCCGTACACTGAAACTGAGTGAATTGATCGATCGTGCAGATGAAATTATACTGCCTAAACAGCATTTACGTGTGGCATTGGATATAGATATCAGTTTTGAAGAAGCTAGTTTTATCAAAGAGAAGTTCATTGCTGATTATGACATACGTGAACTTACACTTATCGCAGAAAAGAAAGAAATCGAAATCAATACTAATATAGATATTCAAGCATTTGAAAGCATTGATCAAATTGTCAGCAATCAGATTATTAGTATCGACAGCGAAACATACGACAAAAACAAATTGCTGGAAATTTACAGTAGCCTATGATCAATATTAAGGAATTAACCGTTAGAAATTTTATGAGCGTGGGCAATCAAACCCAAGCTGTAAACTTTGCACAGAAGAATTTGACACTTGTACTAGGAGAAAACTTAGATCAAGGCGGTGATGATAGTGGATCACGTAACGGAACAGGCAAAACTACTATTGTTAATGCATTGACTTTTGCGTTATATGGCAATGCCCTAACCAATATTAAAAAAGACAACCTTGTTAATAAAATTAATAACAAAGGTATGCTGGTTACCTTGGCATTTGAAAAAGATGGTATAGACTATCGCATTGAACGTGGGCGTAAACCGAACATCCTACAGTTCTTTGTCAACGACCAAGCACAAGAAACAGCAGAAACAGATGATGCGCAAGGTGATATGCGTGAGACTCAGAAGGACTTGGATGATCTAATAGGCATGAGTCACGACATGTTCAAGCATATTGTGGCATTGAATACCTATACTGAACCTTTTTTAAGCATGCGAGCTAACGATCAACGAGCAATCATTGAGCAGTTACTGGGTATTACTATACTAAGTGAGAAAGCTGAGACTCTCAAAGAGCTGATCAAAGAATCTAAAGATCAAATACTACAAGAAAACGCAGATATAGAAGCAGTCAAACGTAGCAATGAAGGTATTCAGAAGAGCATTGACAGTTTAACTACTAAGCAAAGTGCGTGGAATACTCAGCATGCTAATGAAATTGAAAAGGTTGCTCGTGCGATAGTAGAACTAGAGAGTGTGGATATTGAAGCTGAGCTTGCGAAGCATGCGGAGCTAAAAGTCTACGACGACACGTCGGCAAAGCTGAAAAGCCTGAATAAGGAGCGGGCTACGTTAGATAGCGCGGTAGCGCAAGCAGAGCGAAGCGTAAAAAAGTACGCTGGCGAGCTGGCTAAACTGCAAGACCGTAAATGTCACGCTTGTGATCAAGAACTGCATGACCATAAACACGAGTCAATGACCGCAGAAGCTGTTACTCATATGACTGATGCCAACACTTATCACGACAAGATTGTTGCAGATCTGGCACTGATCATCCGTGAAATAGCCGCAGTTGGCGAGGTCGCACAGCGTCCCAATACCTATTATGACACTGTGGAACAGGCACTCAAGCATCAAAACAATCTAAAGAGCTTGGAAACACAGCTGGAAATCAAAGCGGGCGAAGCAGATCCCTATCAAGAACAGATAGATGAGCTCAAGCACACAGCCATGCAGACAGTTTCTTGGGATCGAGTCAACGAATTAAGCAGTGTAAAGGATCATCAGGAGTTCTTGCTCAAGCTGTTGACGTCAAAAGATTCGTTTATTCGCAAGAAAATCATCGATCAGAACCTGGCTTATCTCAACAATCGTCTGACCTACTACTTGGACAAGATGGGTTTGCCACACTCTGTGCTGTTTCAGAACGATCTAACTGTGTTGATCACACAGCTGGGACAGGATTTAGACTTTGATAACCTGTCGAGAGGCGAACGCAATCGCTTGATTCTGGGCTTGAGTTGGGCATTTAGAGACGTTTGGGAAAGCCTATATCAAGGTATAAACCTGTTATTTGTTGACGAATTGATAGACAACGGGCTTGATGCATCGGGTGTAGAAGGCGCATTGGCAGTGCTGAAAAAGATGAGTCGTGAACGCAAAAAGAACATATTCCTAATATCGCACAAGGACGAATTGATTGGTCGTGTGAACAATGTACTCAAAGTTATCAAGGAAAACGGGTTTACTAGCTATGCTACAGACCTAGAAATAACAGAATGATTGACTTAGAATTACCTAATCTTAGTTTAATTTTAGACAGCGTACCTGGCAGCGTGTTCACGGCTATTGAACACGATGTCGATCGTATATTAGCCAATGATCCTAATCTACAAAAGATAAATTCTGCACTGTCGGCGCCCGGAGTACCTGAGCACTATAGACTTCAGGAATCTACAGAAGAACTACTCAAAGACTATGTGTTAACTGTAGCTAACAGCTATCAACAACGCTCATTGTACCTCAATAGTATCAATATTTTACATAAATCTGCTCCTTATTATTTTAACCGCCCGTGGGTAAATCTACAAAGACAAGGGGAGTTCTTGCCTAATCACATGCATGAAGGTATCCTTAGCTATGTGATATGGGTGCGGATTCCTAAAGTCATACAAAACAGTCATCCTTCGGCAGTTGAAGGCAAGCTAGAATTTACATACAGCAATATTTTAGGAACAAACATAGGACATAATATTAATTTAGATGCTGGTTATATAGGAAAAATTCTCATGTTCCCTGCTAGCCTTAGGCATTGTGCTTATCCATTCAAGGGAGATGAGGTTAGAGTATCAGTCAGCGGGAATATTTTATTAGGATAATGAATTGACACCAAAAGACGAAGAGCTACACGCCGAGTTGATGCGAGTGTTTCGTAGATATTTTGAAGAGAATCAACGTTGGTTCGCTGAAGATACCTATGCCAGCACCATACGCTTGCGGCACTTGTTGAGTGACATTCGTCATGTGTGCAGTGCTCGACGCAAGGCAATTAGATCTTGGCAAATAGAAAAACGCGAGCAGTTGGATGAACGCAAAGTTCGTCGCGCTCAAAAAGGCACTGGGAGAGGCTCCAAAGACAATAACTAGTTGATGCCATGGTACTATGCAGATCAACTAGTAGAAACATTACCCGAAACCTGTGTGGGATTTGTATACATCATAACAAATCTTGATACAGGTCGCATGTACATAGGCAAAAAATTAGCAAAATTCAGTAAAACGACCTACAAGACTGTAAAGTTAAAGAACGGCACAAAGAAGAAAAAGAAAATCCGCGGCAAAATTGATTCAGACTGGCAGACCTATTATGGTTCAAGTCCTGAATTAAGTAAAGATGTCGCGCAGTTAGGTACTGACCACTTCCGAAGAGACATACTGTATTACTGTAGTTCAAAATCGGAATGCTCGTATATAGAGGCACGAGAGCAATTCTCCAGGCGAGTTCTAGAATCAGACGATTACTACAACGGACATATACAGGTTCGCGTACACGGATCACACATCAAAGGCAAACAACTCAACGGATAACAGCTAGCGCAGGCCAACATCGTGCGCCCTATACCTGGATCTCGGATCGCAGGGACGGAATCTCCAGCCGTGGGAGAACTCAATCACTATCCTTGACAGGACGCCGATAGCAAAATCCTTGCTGTTTGATTGTTTGAAAAGATTTCTAAGGAAAAGGAAGGGAGAAAAACCCTATGTTGGTACGCATGGTAGCGAATGTGTATCAATAGCCGTCATACAAAGACTGCGCTCGAGGTACCGGATGACCGCCTCTGTAATGCGTTATTGCTACGTGATATTGTTCAACTCAGATAATGTCAACATTCTTTGCCCTGGTCTGGGCAAAGTGTGACTGAACAATCTAGATAATATCTTAGTGCTTCGCACTTGATCATTACAAAACAAAAGACAATCAGTTCGAGCGCAAGCGAAGAACAGAAGAACGCTAGTTCTTCTTATAACAATGGCAAACGTGTTTCTTTGGTAGCTTCGAGATTGTCTTTGATCACAACATATATCATGTCACGATCTTCAAAACTGTAGTATTCCAACAGTTCTTTCACAGTGACACCACCACGCATGTACCATGATATGCGAAACAGTTCCTGCTTGAATTCTTTGGTTTCGTTTTCTAGCCTAACTAGAAGTTTCTGGATGTCTTCTGTAGATTTTCCAATTAGGCGTTGACGAAAAAATTTGATTCATCCATTTCCACACTGAGCTTGGCTTCATGCTGGCAATTGTCACAGGTCACTTGGAATGGCGGATTGGCCCATGCTTGATTGTTTTTCTGATTGGTCTGCTTGATAGCATCAAACACACTCTTGTCGCAATTGGCCACCCACTCGTCAATAAATTCTCGTTCAGTTACCACTTGACTGCCTATGTCCACACTGTCAATGATGGCTTTGAATATGTCTGTTTGCAAGTCGGCCAATTGATTGAACAGGTCGCTGGTGACTTTTTGTTTTTCTTCACCAGCTTCCATAGAGTCGGCCTGTGACATTCTTTGTTGTATTTGAAAGTTGATTATGTTGAATTCTGTACTGCGCTGATAGTTTAGAGGGCGCAGTTTGATCACTAGATCAGGCAAAGTCACAGTGTCCTGATAGTGACAGCTCATAAAATGTTCTATGATGGTGTTGAGATCCAGCTCGTATTCATTTTCTGTGTTGCAATTACTGCAGGTGTTGGTTACCTGCATGGTGCTGCCAAACGTGGCAATTCTAATAGCACTCAGTATCATGTTTATGTCGATCACACTGATATCCCAAGGATCTTTTATGTTGGGACAACAGCTGGCAATGACCTGAGCAGTACTGGCACCGCTCAACAGGCTATCGGGAGTCTTCATGATGATTTCATCCATGCCAGTCATGCCGTAGATCGGCAATTGATTTATGTCGCCTTGCACATTTCCCGGACGGCTGTATATGCCGCCTGACGGCAGTTTGATAAAAACTTTGGGTTGTCTAAAATGTTTGTGTAGTGGATTTGTGGCCATAAGTGTTGACTCCGATTTAATCTAGTATTTATATACGCACTTTTTGGTCTATTTTTTATCTGTTTTTCAAGATAGGTAAATATAATACCATGAAAGTCACAGAAATTATCTCAGAATTTACCTCTTGGAACGACGTTCAGAGCGCCAGATTGAATGCCAAAGCCGCGGCCAACACTGCCAAACTGTCAGAACAAGCTATAGCAGATGCTATCCACGGCAAGACTCCGTTGCCTGCGGGCATGACGCAAGCTGATGTGGTCAAGCAGGCCAAGATTTATTCTGCAAAAAATGCCAAGCTGGCTAGTGATGCCAAATGGGTGTCACGAGCTACTACAGCTACATTTGGCGGCTTCCTAATCAAGCTCATGGGCGCGGCCTATGTGACAAATCTGCTGAGACTCAATTTGGAAAGTGCCGAACAAGATTATTTTAACAAGCTGAGTCCAGAAGATTATCAACGATTAAGACAGGCCTTTATAGGCGAATGGATGGTTCAGATATTCATTCCTTTCTTGGCCAGTGCTGTACTGAGTAGCAAATGGGTCTTAGGAATCAGCAGACTGATAATAGGTATACTGACTTTGGGTACTGGCATATTTGCCGGACCCGGTGCACTGCTGGGCATAGCAATTGAACAAGCTGCCTTTACTGGGTTGCAATACTTTTTACAAAGTGACATGTTTAGAGACTGGGCCGCAGAGCACCTGGCCATATTCACTTTGATAGGTTACTTTCCCGACCGTGCTTGGAATGAATTGCGTGCCATGGTAAGCGCATTGCCTGGATTCAACAAGATCATGGACAACCCCGGCAAGACAGCAGACGAAAACGAAGCCGAAAAGAAAAAGAAAGCCAACCCAGCTGCCGCTGCCAAGGATGAAGCTGAAGCCAAAGCTGCCAAAGATGCACAAGATGTAGTTGATAAAAAATCAATCTTCATACAAGGTACCAGAGTAACAGACGCCAAAGGCAATCTTGATCCCAATGCATTTAGACAAGAACAAGTACAATGGGCCATAAGGAACAAACCCAATGATCCTGATGTGAAAAAAATGCTGGCACTGCCAAGAATACCCGGTGCCAACTACAGTGTTCTTAAATTTGCCTAAGATAATATATGGATAGACAAGAACAACTGTTAGGCGAAATCAAAGACCTTTTAAAAAGAGGAGGCGGCCCTACTGCCGGCTCTAGTGGAGGAGGTTTTGATAATGTTTTTAAAGGTATCGGTGGATCATTAGGTACATCTTTAGAAAATCTTAGCAATAAGTTTAATCCTCTAACAGCAGGAGTAAGTCTAGCAAGTGCGGCTTTTACTGAAGTCAAAGGTCTATACTCTCAGTTAGACAGCGTACTACAACCTAATCTAGGTACTTGGAGAAAACTCAGTACCACTGGTCAAAACTTTGACGGCAGCATAGTTGAAATGGCCGCTAGTGCCAAGCGTGCCGGCGTAACTTTAGAAGAGTTAGCGGAGTTTGGTCAACGAAATGCCGGCAAGTTTAATAACTTAACTAGCGAAATAGGTAACGGATTACAAGAATTTACAAAGCTGAGTCAAGGCATGGTTGATTCGGGAGTTGCTGCCAAACTGAAACGACTGGGATACGACACAGGTGAGTACAATGAAGTACTAGCACTCAGCTTACGAAATTTTAGTAATTTTTCTGCCGCACAGGAAACTACTACTGGAAAAACTCTAGGACGCAATGAACTAGCGATAGCGGCTGCTGATAAGTTGGCAGTGGAATTTGACAGCTTGGCCAAGTTAACAGGCAAAAACAGAAAAGATATGGCAGAGCAATATGCCAAACAGCAGTTAGACGGTCAAGCTGAAGCCAAGTTGAGATTGCTCACAGCTGGCAAAAGCGAGGACGAAGCTAGAGAGATACGAGCAGAATATCAAAAATTAAGATTGCAAGCTGAACTTCAAGGACAAGAAGCGTTGTTTAAAGAACAGTTTGCGTTTGGCAGTGTGAAAAGTAGAGAAGCAAAAGCACAACTGGTCATGACCGGTGATGCTGGGCAAAATCTTGCTGACTCGGCTACAAGATTGGCCAATGGGCAAGTTAAAGAAGCAGAAGAAGCCATGACAAGAAGTAGAATTGCCATGCGAAATTTAATGGATGACAAACAGTTCCTAAGCATAGCAGTATTGACTCAAGACAATCAGTATGCCAAATTCAATGCAGATCTAGTGACTAAGAACATGGCATATCGTGATGCGTCTATGGCTGTTGAAGAAGATATGCGCAAAAAAGGATTGTTAGCCAGCAAAAACAAAGCCGAAGTTGAGGAATTAGTTTTTAAAGAAGTAATTGCAAGATCTACAAAATTACCAGACAAGCCTACTGCCGCCAGTACAGCTACAGTGCTGAATCTCGAAACAGCTTCTCAGAACGTTGCTAGAGTGTTTATGGACGATGTAGTAAAACCCATAAATGAAAAAGTAGCACCAAGTTTGACAAAATTTAATGATGGCCTTAATCTACTATCGGGACAAGTGCTTGTTGACGGCAAAATTTTAAGTGCTAGACAAGCGGCATCTGAGGAATTGCAAAAAATATACAATACTAAAACAGATACCAAAACTGGTACTAGCACTACCAAAGAAGGCAATGCAGTAGCCAATAATCCTCAGGGTCCTACAACCTATATTGGGCAAGATGCACTTAGGGGAGTTGGCGCCGCTGTGAAAGGTCTGTTGGACGCAATAGAAAAAGTTGCTCCAGAAGGAAAAAGAGCCACAGGTAGTCCAGGCATTAACGATTTCCTAAGTGGCGGTTCATTTAAAAACATGTTTGAGAATTTTGGTTCTGGTACCAATATGCAATTGGACGGTAGAGAAATAGTAGCAACTGAAAGCCAGGTATCGGCACTTATGGCCAAAGCTCAAAGTTCAGTAACCAACATGTTAGGCAATGGTGGTGGACAGAATCAAGATGAATTCCTGGCTGTGTTAAAACAGATAAGTACTAACATGAAGCAGATGGTAACTTATACCGCATCAGTTGCAGATCATGCGCAAAGACAGGTAAGAGCTACCAAAAATCTGTCAAACAACATGTATGAGGCTTAACGCACAATGAGTTGGAAAAAATATTTCACACCAGTACCAGTAAACGGCGAAATAAGCCCCATTGGCGGCCAAAATGGCAATCGTCCAGGTCCGGCCAAGACCAACTACAGCAGTTACTTGCCTGATGTGTACACTGGTAGCCCCAACAGAGTTGAACGTTACGGACAGTATGAAGTAATGGATTCAGACCCCGAAGTCAATGCGGCCTTGGACATTCTAGCAGAGTTTTGTACACAAAAATTAAAAGATTCAAAAAGTCCATTCTCGGTCAAGTGGCGCAGTAAAGCTACCAATGCTGAAATAAAGATACTGGGCGAGTACCTACAGCAGTGGAACAAGATACAGAAATTTGACACACGCATTTTTAAAATAGTACGCAATGTGTTCAAATATGGCGACACTTTCTTTATCCGTGATCCAGAAAATCAAAAATGGACTTATCTAGATCCAGCCAATCTGATCAAAATTATTGTCAATGAAAGCGAAGGCAAAAAGCCCGAGCAGTACATTGTCAAGGATCTAGCACCCAACTTTGAAAACCTAGTAGCCACGCAAATTACACCAACAGTTGGCCCAAGGCAAGGTGGCGGCGCAACTCCTTCGGGAGGATTTGCCGGCGGTGCGGGCGGCTCAGGCGGCAGTGGTAAAGGTCCTACTCCGGGCAATGCCAGTCGCTTTGGACTTAATCAGAAAGAATCTGCAGTGGATGCCAAGCACGTGGTACATCTCAGTTTGAGTGAAGGGCTAGACAACAACTTTCCATTTGGCAACAGCTTGTTAGAAAACGTATACAAAGTATACAAACAAAAAGAATTGATTGAAGATGCAATCTTAATCTATCGCATAAGCCGTGCGCCTGAGCGTCGCATGTTCAGTATTGATGTGGGCAACATGCCCAGTCACTTAGCAATGGCCTTTGTGGAACGTGTTAAAAATGAAATTCACCAGCGCAGAATCCCAAGTCAAACAGGTGGCGGGAACAATGTCATAGACTCTGCGTACAACCCCTTGAGTATTAACGAAGACTACTTCTTTCCCAAGTCAGCAGACGGCCGTGGCAGTGACGTTAAAATGCTAGAAGGTGGTAAAAACATTGGTGAAATTGACGACTTAAAGTACTTTACCAACAAGTTATTCCGTGGCCTGCGTATACCATCAAGCTACTTGCCAACTGGTGCAGAAGACAGTCAAAATCAATTCAATGACGGTCGTGTGGGCACTGCTTACATACAAGAACTGCGTTTTAACAAGTATTGCGAACGCTTACAAGCCTTGATAACTACCGTATTTGACGAAGAATTCAAGATGTATATGTACGGCAAAGGCGTTAATATAGATCCAAATATCTTTGAATTGAACTTTAATCCTCCTCTAAATTTTGCATCAAGCAAACAAAGCTCAATGGATGCAGAACGTATCAACACATTCAATACTATACAAGCTATTCCATTCATCAGCAAGCGTTTTGCCACCAAACGATTCCTTGGACTTACCGACGAAGAAGTGGCAGAAAACGAACGCATGTGGGCTGAGGAAAACGGCAAAGGTGAACCTACAAGTACAGATTCCGCTGCCGAGTTACGCAGTGCAGGGCTAAGTGCCAGCGGCATTGAAGGCGATCTAGGAATGGCAGGAGACCTAACTGCTCCTGAAGACATGCAAACTCCCGAGTCACAAGCAGGTGCCGCAGGCAGTCCAGGCGGTACTCCGGGAGCCCCAGGCGGCCCAGCAGGCGGCACCGCGGGCCCAGTAGCATAAATACTCGTATGATACTACGAGAATTGTTTTACATTGATCCTGACACACGACATGTGGCCAACGATCTGCGCTATGATGCAGGCCGTGATAACACCATTTTGCATCGTGATGACACACGTAAGACAAGACTTACACTGAAACAAATCAACGAACTACGTAAAAGCACAGAAGCACACATATTAGAGCAAGAGCGCGAATTAGAATTTATTCACGACATGTACGCTGTTCCTCCGGCAGCACCTGGCGCTCCTGCTTAATTTAAAAAAATCTGTCGTTTTTGACCTATATCTGCCTACTTTTTACTTAAAAGAGTAAATATCTTACAGCCTTGTACTACAAACAATTCACAGGAGAAATAACATGACTGACCGCGCTCAATTTGAAGCAATGCTTGAAGCTTTGATCAATGATGATCAAGACCAAGCAAAAGAAATATTCCACAACATCGTTGTTGGAAAATCACGTGAAATTTACGAAGAATTATTAGCTGAAGATTTCAGCAAAGATACTGGCAATCCTTACAGTGATTCAGATGATTCTGAAGACGACAGCGAAGCCGATGATGCAGAAGATGACGAAACAGATGATGCAGAAGCAGGCGACTCTGAAGCCGATGATGCAGAAGATGATGGTGAAGCCGATGATGCAGAAGATGATGGCGAAGAGTCAGAATTTGGTGACGAAGAAGGCGAAGAAAGCGGCGACATGGAAGACCGCGTTATGGATTTAGAAGATGCACTAGAAGACCTAAAAGCAGAGTTTGAACACTTGCTACAAGGTGAAGAAGGTGAAGAGCACATGGATGCAGAACCAGAAATGGGAATGGATGCAGACATGGGCAACGACATGGGTGACGAGCCAGGAATGGACGACCAAGACATGGGCGGCGCAGATGAACTAGCTAAGATGATGGAATATGTCAACAAGATTGGTGTTCCATACGGTTCAGGTGCTAACCTTGCTGGCAAAACAGAACTACAAAACGTTGGTGCAAGCACTGGCGGCAGCTACAAAGCAAGCGGTAACACACGTTCATTGATCGATAACATGACCAATGACATGGGCGGTTCAGCTGGTAACATTGCACAAAATCATGTGGAAGTGCATGGCGATGCAGGCGTTAAAGCAGGCGGAACTAAAGGTGGTCTAGCTGATCCAAGTACCAAGCCATTGATTGGCAAAGTAATGAACACACCAGGCGGCGATGCAGGTAAGACAGCATTCAAGACTCGTGTCAAAGGCGGCGGCATTGATGCACAAGGTGAATTCAAAGCCACAGGCAAGTTAGCTGGTGCACATTCAGGTGAAGTTGGTAGCCAACGCGGCGAACAAAACACCAAAGCCATCCTTAAGGCACGCAAGTAATAGTTGATGACATTGAAAAATATGTTATACCTCCGAGAGAATCTCAGTTTCAACGAAGCAAAAATGATCGTTGAATCTGATGACAAAGATGGGAAAAACTTATACATGTCCGGGATTTGCATCCAGGGCGGTATACGCAACGCTAACCAGCGTGTTTACCCTGTTAATGAGATTGGCAAGGCTGTCAAAACCCTAAACGATCAGATTCAGAACGGTTATTCAGTTCTCGGAGAAGTGGATCATCCAGATGATCTAAAAATTAACCTGGACCGTGTGTCCCACATGATGGTGAATATGTGGATGGACGGGCCTAATGGTTACGGTAAACTGAAAATTTTACCAACCCCTATGGGACAACTAATCCGCACTATGCTGGAAAGCGGAGTAAAATTAGGTGTTTCAAGTCGCGGATCCGGAAACGTCAGAGATGACGGATCCGGTGAAGTATCAGATTTTGAGATTATCACAGTAGATATGGTAGCTCAACCTAGCGCCCCGGGAGCATATCCTACACCAATTTATGAACACCTGATGAATAATCGCGGTGGTCTTAATGCCTTGCGTATAGCGCAAGAGGTTAAAGGTGACCCCAAAGCACAGAAATATCTCAAAGAGAGTTTATTAGCAATAATAAACAAACTCCAATAATAAGGAGAATCACATGTTGGATGCACTAAAATCTTTATTCGAAAACAATGTGATTTCAGAAGAGATCAAAGAGTCAATTGAGAATGCTTTTGAAGCTCGTATCAACGAGCAACGTGAAGTACTTACTCAACAACTACGCGAAGAATTCGCACAAAAATACGAACACGATAAAAACACTATGGTTGACGCAGTAGATCGCATGATCTCTGAACAATTAAGTGCTGAGATCGTTGAGTTTGCCGATGACCGTAATCAACTTGCAGAAATGAAAGTTAAGTACGCGAAGAAAATGAAGAAAGACGCTAGTGTAATGAAGGAATTTGTTACACGTCAATTAGCTAGTGAAGTTAAAGAACTTCATGAAGATCAGAAAACAATGGCAAGCAAGTTTGGTAAATTGGAACAATTCGTAGTTGGAGCTCTAGCTCAAGAAATTACAGAGTTTATGCAAGACAAGAAAGACCTAGCAGAAACTAAGGTACGCTTAGTTCGTGAAGGTCGTCAAGAAATCAAGAAGGTAAAAGAAGCGTTTGTACAACGTGCCGCAACAATGGTCGAAGGCATTGTCGAATCAGGACTACGTTCTGAAATGGCAACATTGAAAGAAGACATTGAAGCCGCTCGTCGTCAAGACTTTGGACGTAAGTTATTTGAGGCTTTTGCCGCTGAATATCAGTCCAGCTACCTAAATGAAAAATCGGAAACAGCAAAATTACTCAAAGTTATAGACTTGAAAGATCAAGCAATGCAAGAAGCCGCTCAGGCAGTTGTGCAAGCAGAAAAGATCTTAGAAAGTAAACAAGCTGAGATCCGTACTCTTAAAGAGAGTCAAACAAGAAAACAAATCATGAGCGAGTTACTGAACCCACTTAACAGTGAGCAACGTGAAATCATGAGCGAGTTAATGGAGTCTGTGAAAACAGAACGTCTAAACGAAAGTTTTGAAAAGTATTTGCCATCAGTAATTAATGGCAAGACTCCGCAGAAGAAACAGGCACTAGTAGAGGCTAAAGAAATAACCGGAAATAAGATTTCCAACAACCCACGTAGCAGTGAGACAACGGAAGGTGATAGCAATATCATTGCAATCCGTAGACTCGCAGGACTAAAAATTTAAGGAGAATTTAAATGTCAGAACTACTTAATGGACGTTGGGCAGAAACAAAAGAAGCCCTATTAGAAGGCTTGTCAGGCACTAAAAAATCAGTGATGGGAGTTACTCTAGAAAATACTCGTAAGTATTTGATGGAAAGTCCTACAGCTGGTGCCACTTCTGCTGGTAACGTCGCAACACTAAACCGCGTGATCCTTCCAGTGATCCGTCGCGTTATGCCAACAGTCATTGCTAATGAACTAGTTGGTGTACAACCAATGACTGGTCCAGTTGGACAAATTCACACCCTACGTGTACGCTATAGCGATACATCAACAGGTGCGAACGTGTTAGCTGGTGAAGAGGCATTGAGCCCATTCAAGATTGCCGCTGCCTACTCTGGTAACGCTACTGATGCGACTGCTAAAGCCGCTTCAACAGCAACGCTAGAAGGTGTAGCTGGTAACAGACTAAGCATTCAAATCTTGAAACAAACAGTTGAAGCTAAAACTCGTAAATTGTCTGCTCGTTGGACATTTGAGTCAGCACAAGACGCACAAGCCCAACAAGGCATTGACGTTGAAGCTGAAGTTATGGCTGCTTTGGCACAAGAAATCACTGCTGAAATCGACCAAGAGATCATTGCATCTCTAACAACTCTAGCTGGTACAGCAACACAGACTTATGACCAGTCTGCTGTTTCAGGTACAGCAACATTCGTTGGTGACGAGCATGCCGCTCTAGCTGTTCAGATCAATCGCGTAAGCAACTTGATCGCTCAGCGTACACGTCGTGGTGCTGGTAACTACGCTGTTGTATCACCATTTGCGTTGACAATTCTACAATCTGCTACTACAAGCGCATTTGCTCGTACAACAGAAGGTACTTTCGAAGCTCCTACAAACACTAAGTTTGTTGGTACATTGAACGGTGCTATGAAGGTTTATGTTAACTCATACGCTCAAGATTCAGCATCTATCCTAATCGGATACAAAGGTGCTAGCGAGTCTGATGCTCCTGCATTCTATTGCCCATACATTCCATTGATGAGCAGTGGTGTAGTACTTGACCCATCAACATTCGAACCAGTCGTTTCATTCATGACACGTTATGGTTATGTTGAGTTGTCAAACACAGCATCTTCTCTAGGTAATGCGGCTGACTATCTAGGTCTAGTTGCTATCACTTCAGCTAACGTTAAGTTCAGTTAATTTGATAACCAAGAGGTTTGTTATATAGAAAAGGCTACTTCGGTAGCCTTTTTCTTTGGGTAAATACGATATGACCACTACCACAGCTTTTTTAAATCCAACAATTTTAACTAATGTTAATATTCCTAATACAGTTACAGGAATCTCCAGTATAGATTGGAATTTTAATCCCACAGCTCTGGTACCAGGGGCGTATGCATCAAGTAAAAAACCCTTGTATACGATCAGTGGATTATGGATGGAAAAGTTTCTAAGCAATACTAGCGAATTATATTGTACCGGTTATGCTGATTATTCTCAACTGTTACGCAATATTAGAGATCAAGTTCTGCAAATATCTCTTGGCGATACTACCGGATCTTTATATAGTTTTTTAACAACTATAGATCCCGTAAGCGGTTATGCTTATGGTAATATTAATAAATCTCCTTCAATGAATAGTAGGTTAGGAATGACTGCTGCCGATGCTAGAGAATGGCTTTTACTTTCGAATGGTGATGTAACTGATACTTTTAGTTTTAATTGGTGGACTAATACTGTTTACCCAGCATATAGAGCATTAAATCCATTAACTAGGAAAGTTACAAGTTTGGATTTAGCTATTGATATACAACGTGCCGGTAGAATACAAGATTTAAAAATTAAACTAGTACTAAACAACGCAGAAATTAACGGAGGCAATGATCTTGCCAGTACTATAAATCCTGTGCAGAGTGATATGTATACTGGATCTTTGCTAGAGCCATTACATCCAGTTGAAAATTATAATATATACGGTGGTGACTCAACTGTATGGGGAGTACAACTAACTGAAGAATTGGTATCAAATCCTACATTTGGTGTTGTGGTCAGTTTTCAAAGCAATGCGATATATCCGCATAGAGATACAGTTTATCTAAGTCAAGCGAGCTTAAGAATCACCTACGCATAAATACAATGTATGACTCACATGGGGTGAGTTTTATGCGGAAATCCAACCGCGTACGGCCTAGAACGCCGTTTTTCACTAAGGAGAAAACAAAATGGGACGTCCTCTAAATAAAAAATATTTTGGTAAAAGAAATACAGGTGCCACAGGCCTATACGGTAATACAAGTTTACTGCCAACAGACTACGATCTAGGTGGTTTAAAAGCTCTTAATGCCAGCGTTGGTACAGCTGGTTCATATACTCAAGCTCAAGCAGCCGCATTAACAACAACATTTCCAAAACCAGCGTTAAGCACAGAAGGTGGTGTAACAGCAGTTGGTACTCCAACATTCACAATTCTAACTGGTACAACTAACTCAGCTGGTTCACAAACTAAAGCATACACAACTGGCGCTGGTAGTTTGTCAGTAGCTTATGGCGGTGTTACAAGTACATATACTCCAACTCTAACAGCTAGTCAAACTGGTTTGGCAATTACTAACATTACAACTGCTGGTGTTGCTACAATTAGTTCTGGTACATACGTAGTTGGACAAGACGTTGTAGTTACTGGTGTTACACTAGGTACCGCAACAGGGTTTGCTAACGGCACATATTATGTTGCTGTAGTCGGTAGTTCAACAAGCATCACACTTGCCAGTTCATATGCTAATGCAGTGGCCGCAAGTCCAGTAGCAATTACAACTGTAACAGGTTCTGGTACAGTTACAGCTTCAACCGTAGTAGTTGGTGGCACATACAACACAGTAGCGAGCGTAGCCGTAGTAGCTGGTGGTACATACGCTCAGTCAGGTGTTACAGCTGGTTTAAATGCCGCTCAAACTCCAACACCAGCAGTAACTGGCGGTGCCGGTTTGACAATTACTCCAGCAACATTTGGTGTTAACGGTGTTACATACACTAACAACGGTAACGGTTATATCAACACAGTTCCAGTAACTCCTGGTATTAGTGCTACAACAGTAACAACTATTGCTAGTGGTGCTTATGGTACAATCACAGTGGGTGCAGTAACTAACACAATCACATTGGGTACAGCACAAGCCGCTGGAACATTCTATATTGGACAGGTGGTTACATTTACTGGTACAGCAAGTACAAACTTCATCGACAGCTCATACTCAACTGGTAACAGCTATTTGGTAACAGCCACTAACGGTACAAGCACATTGACATTGGTAACTATTGCAGGTACTGCTCCAACAGGCGGAGCCGCAGGTGCAGTGACTGGGTTGTCAATTGTTCTTTACAAAGAAACTGTAAGTTCAACAGACCAATTGGTTCCAGGATTGAAAGTGGTTACAACTGGTTCAGGTGGTAGCTTGTCAGCTGGTACTTATTACATTATTGCAGTCAACGGAGCAACTGAAATTGTTCTAAGTAGCTCAGTAGGCGGCAATGCCGCAGTTGTTACAACAGCAACAAGTTTGACAATTACTACAGTAGTAAGTGGTAACACAGCAATCACATTTGGTTCAGGATCAGCGGCTGCAACAATGACATTTGCCGCACAGGTAACAACTGGTTACACTGGTAACTATGCCGCTATGCAAGCAGTGGCATTGGCCACAACTGGTGGCGTTGCTCGTCAAGACACTGACATTATCAAACAAGAAAACACACAACGTTTCCGTGTTGAAAATGCTGATGGTGTATTCTACGCCAAGTTGGTAACAGCTTTCCCAACAGTTGGTGGCACAATGGCTATCAACGCTGTCGACTCAGCTGGTGGTTCATATTGGGTCAGCAAGATCACTAACCGTCGTTGCCGTGTAACACGCAATACTGGTACACAGTTTGCAGATGGAGCAACAGTTAACTGGACATTTGGTTCAGCAGTGTCCAGCGTTTCAGTTAAGATCGATAACGTGTAATAAACCAATAGGGCCCTTCGGGGCCCTTATAGGATTCTAAATGTCAAAAATTGTCAAAGTAGCCAACGGTGATTATAGCTTACAGGTAAGGCCTGGAGGTAATATCATCTTTGACACTACAGGCACGGCGATTGGTCGATATGCCAGCGGAAATTATGGCACAGTGACTATCTGGGGCAACTTGGATGTCAAAGGTGCATCGACTATTATTGAAACAACTACCAGTGTACTCAATGACAATATTATTGAAATAAATTCAGGCGGAACTGGATCAGTTATTGCTGGTTCTGGTACCAGCGGTTTACAAATTGATAGAGGCAACACTTCAGCAGGACAGTTGTTGTTTAATGAAAATGTCAGTCACTACGATGCAGTGTTGAACAATGAAGTTACAGGAACATTTTTACTAGACACAGTAACAGTCAATCCCAGCACTAGAGCAACAACTGGTCAAGTGTTGAATGCATTGCAAGTGCGAACATTGGTAGCAGATTCTACAGGCGATTTGGCTTTTGATCTGCAAGGTGGCACCAAAGCATTGGCCATAGTGAATTCTGGTGCAACGTACAACGGTACGACCAACACTTTACTAACCAGTGCAAACAACTATGCTGGACTGGGTCTAAGTGCATGGCACATACCCAATGTGCAATATCTAAACAACTATGTGGCCAGTAGCTACAGTGGTGCAGGAGCAGGACAAGCACTGGTCAGTACAATCCAGTATCCCAGTACTCCTACAATCAGCGGAGTGATAATTGCTGGTACAGCTGGTCAGTTTACCTGTAACACATCTACACTATTTGTGGGAATGCAGGTCACTGTTAGCGGAGCAGGCAGCGGCACTGGTTCTATTACTGGTTATAGCAATCCAACAATATATCAAATATCTGCAACCAACACTTTTAATACGTTTACACTGAGAACTTACCCAGGAAATCTTGCAATAGTTACTACAGCAGGATCAACTACAGGACTTACGTTTACCAACTATACCTATGCACAGGTAACAGTTACTGGTACTAGCCAAGCTACTGGATCAATCCAGTTCTTGACAACGCCAAATACCAACCCCAACCCCATGGGATATTTTGCCACAGTAACAGGAACAACTGCTAGCGGAATCACAACCAGTGCCAACGGCAGTTTGACTGTGGGCAGTGTTAGAATTTACGGCGATACTATAAATGATATTGGCAGTAACAATCTAACACTGACAGCCAACAGCGGAACTGTTGAAATTAATGCATACACCCGATTTGACAATCAATCAGCATTGACGTACAACAGCGGAACTATGGCCAGTAGCACTCAAGTATATTCCAGCTCTCAAGTTGGACCGGGACGTACAGGCTTGTATATAGTAAATTCCACTGTGCAAACACCGGACGAATTAATAAGTAGAAAACGAGCAGTACTGCTAAGTATTTTACTATAAGGACACAACATGGCACTTAATGCACAACAGATAACAACTTCACCATTAGTAGTAACACTACCTGCGGTCACAGCACCCAGCATTGGAAATGCCATTACTTCAATTATAATTTGCAACACCAGTAGCAGTGTTACAGACACAGTGACAGTATGGGCAGTTCCTAGCGGGCAGTCAGCCAGCACTGTCAATATGATTATTAATGCATTACCAGTTCCGCCAACAGAAACTGTAAGTTTAGATCAAGAAAAACTAGTGTTGGGCACAGGTGATGCTGTGTATGTGCAAGCAGGAGCAACATCAAACTTGTCAATAGTCGTAAGTTCACTACCAGTATAATGAGATATTTAAAACGTCAAAATATTAATCGTAGAGTTGCCAACGATACAACTCTATATTCAGATGTTAGCAACACTAACGTCTTTGTGAGCCCTGTTAATTCAGGTAGCCTAGTGCTACCCAACGGCACTACAGGTCAACGAAACGGTACAAATTTGGGATCCATGCGCTACAATACTTCAACAAACCAAGTTGAAGTGTATCAAGGATCAGCAGGCCTTAGTACCGCCAACTGGAGAGCATTGCGTTTTAAAGAAAGTAATCCCATAATCCAACAAAATCTAGGAGCAGGTGACGGCCTAAATACATTATTTGGTCCGCTAAACAGTGCCTACAACACAGATAAGTTATACTATTCCAGCAACATTCCTTCAGCTGGTGGTGCAGCCGCTGGTCAGTTTGGGGGACAGAACGCTTTAGTGGTAGTAGAAAATGTGCTACAACTGTCTGGTATAAATTATTCAGTGACAGCAAGCCCGTCAGTGGGCGGAGAAACCTATACCGGATCAGTTAGCCAATCAGCCGCTACTGGAGCAACCACACTGTATTTCAGCACCAGTTTAGTTGGCACTGCTACCAGTAGCAGTGGAACTATTTCATTTACAGGATTTATTTCAAACGGTTCTGCTCCTTCGGGCACTGCTGGAACCACACTCACAGTAACAAGCGGGTCTACACCAATAGCAGGCCAAACACTGAGCAACAACGGTGTCACAGCCGGAACTACCATTGTGGCAGCAAACTCTTCAGCGTTCACGGGCTACACCAGCGGCACAACATTGACAGTGACATCAATAACATCCAGTATTATTACCTTGGGTATGGTTATCACTGGTAGCAGTATGGCTGCTGGAACTTATATCAGTGCATTAGGATCCGGCGTAGGTGGTGCAGGCACATATACCTTAAGCACAAGCCAATCAGTAGCCAGTGGTTCCAGCGGTAGTCCTGTGAACTTGACAGGAACTAGTTACACAGTCAGTGTCAGTCAGTCTACTGCCAGCGGAAGTATCACAGCCGCAGGGGTAACAGCCACTATAAACTTTGCCGCACAAGCCGGCAATCCATTTGCTATAGGTGATACTATCACAGTATCTGGATTTACTCCGACAGCATACAATGGTAAATTTTCAGTAACAGCCAGCTCAACAACCAGTGTGAGCTATTTTAGTCCAGCAACAGGTTCCATGACCATCGCTGGAACTGTGACCAGTAATACAGCAGTTTATCCGGCAGTGAATATTCTTGGAGCAGTAGTCAGCGGGCCAGCCAGCATACCAAGTTCAACCACACTGAGCTCAGTTATTATTGTAGGAACAGCAGGACAATTTCAATGCACCAGTACTACGCTAGCTGTTAATCAAGCAATCACAATCAGCGGAACAGCTGGACAAACTTATCCAACAGCAGGCAGTATTAGCGGTTATTCAAATCCTACTACCTATTATATTATTACAACCAACGGAACTACTACATTTACTCTTAGTTTGTCACCTGGTGGAACAGCCATAACAACAGCAGTTGGAACTCCTACAGGATTAACCTACACAGTACCAACTTGTGTGTTGAGTTATCTAACAGATGCTACAACAGACGCATTGCTCAGTATCAATATCAGCAAACCCACTATTACATCAACGATTGCAGTGCTGACGTCTGTTACAATTACAGAACCAACGACTACATATACAGGCAACTACCTGCAATTTACCAGTCCAGTTCCCTACGGCAAAGTAGTCACAGTACTACTAGGGTTTGACGCCTAAGGAGGATTGACATGTCAGTCCAGCAGGGAAGAATAGGTGGCCCGCTACTAGCAGACAACCTAGTACGCAATGGTACAAATTTAGCGTTTGACAACAAAGTCCTATATCTCGATGTGGTTAACAAACGCATCGGGTTCAACAATGCGTCTCCAGTTAACGATCTATATGTGCCTACAGCAATTGACACAGTAAACTTAACAGTTGATACTACAGCAGACATTGGCAACTTTGTGGTCAGCGGCAGCACAATTCAGTACGTGCTTGGCAATTCAATAACAATTAGTCCCAGTCAAAACATAAACCCCAGAATTATCACTCCGGGATTAAGCACTGCAAACTTGTATTTGTACAGCAATACCTTAAGCAATACTGTTACCAACAACGCTGTGAATTTTTCACCCAACGGCACTGGCAGTATTAATTTTGCCAACGACTCGGGTAATGTACAAACAACAGTAAATGGCAGTTTACATGCTACTGGAAACATAACATTTGACGGTAGTATTACACTGGGCACCAGCACCAGTAATCGTATAACAATTACAGCAGAAGTGGCCAGTAATATTGTTCCCGTGGGAATAGTTAATCAATCTGCACAAAATGTAATAAGCCAATCTAGCCCATTGTTTACAGGAGTAGATGATGAGTCTTTGTTGTATATAGGCACATCATATGAGTGGGATTTGGGTAGCAGTGCTTTGCAATGGAATAATCTGTATTTGACTACGCTGACTGTAGGGCAAACCACATCGGGCCCACTTGCACTAACAACTGCAAATTTTGGCAATATAAATTTTACAGGCAATACTATATCCGACACTGTAGGAGATATTAATTTTTCTACTACGGGCACCGGGTCAGTTAGGATCAATGGTTCTGATTTCTTCAGCACTGCCAACACCTTCAAAATTGCCAGTAATATGAGTTTGGCTGTTACTGGCCAGGGATACTACAAATTCTCAGGCACCAACGGTGTAGCAGTTCCTGTGGGAACCAACCTTAATCGACCAGCAAGCCCAGTAGAAGGCACTGTAAGATATGACACCACATTGGCCTATGTGGAAGTTTATAGTTCAAGCCAAGGTTGGATTCCGGCCTATGGTCAAAATGCCAATGCTACTGTGCAAGACGTCAGTGACGCTTCAACATTGTACAGCATCGTCTTTGGCTACTAAAATTCAAATCAGCTAAATACTTTTACTGCGGTGCTTGACCAAGCATTGCGATATCCGACTGTGGTAAACCCGCAAAGAGCCCTTGAAACAAGGGATGAAAAGGTGGTTATCCGTGAAACACGGGGGTACAAGGAGAGCACATGGCTGTCGGTCGAATTTCCGGTCCGCTCTTAAAGGATAATTTGCTCCGCAACGGGCAGAATTTGGCCTTTGAGACGAACCTTCTCTATTTAGATGTTGTTAATAGCCGCGTGGGTATCAACACAGCCACTCCTACCAACGATCTAAGCGTAAACGGCACAACCCGAACTACAAATTTATACACCAGTGGATCAGCTTCACTGGGGTTACTGACCTTTTCAGGCAGTACAATAAGCAGTATTAATTCATCAATTACATTTACCCCAAGCGGTCCAAATGCAACTATCTATCAGGGTACTGCACTTGTAGGGAATCTAAGTCTAACTGGCAATACCCTAGCGTCTACAAACACCAACGGCGCTATCAATATTGTTGCCAACGGTACAGGTGCAATCAATTTAAATTCAGATGTGTTGGTTACAGGCAACTTGCATGCTACTGGTACAATCACTGCTGACGGAAATATTCAATTAGGCGATATGCCTACAGATACTATCACATTTGCCGGTGAAGTTAGCAGTAATATTTTACCCGCAACCACTAACACATACACGCTGGGATCTAATCTCCTACGATGGAAAAATGTATACAGTCAAAACGTCAACACTACCAATATCAATGCTACTACAGGAAATGTAAGTAGTTTTTCAACCACAGGAACGCCCAGCATCACAATTAGTGGTAACACAATCAGCGCCAATACCAGTAACGTAGATATCAATTTCACCACTTCAGGAACCAGCGGAGTGGCCTTGGGCAATTTAAAATTTACCACAGGCAGTGTAACCAATACTGCCAATAATGCAGTAACACAACTGACCAGTACAGGTAATGGGTATTTTCAATTTGCCGGAACCTACGGTGTTGTAGTACCGGTAGGAAACACAGCACAGCGCCCTGCATTTGCAAATTCTACCACAGGAATGTTACGTTTCAGTACAGACAATCAATATGTTGAAGTTTACAACGGTATATCATGGACCAGCGTTGCGGGTCTAAGTAGCGGTGTAACTGTTGCCCAGGCCAGTGATGTGGCATTGGGTGTGGTAATAAGTTTAGGATAAATCATGGCAACAGTATTTAAAAACTCGCTACAGAACAATATAAGCCCAATCATATCAGTTGGCACAGTGGCAGCCAGCAGCCCCAGTTCAGGGTCTGTGACATTGAGATTTCCTGCGCAAGACATTGTTCCGTTTCCTATTGGAAGTTATATCTATGTTGCCGGAGTCAGCGTAGCTGGGTACAATGGATATCAGACTGTGACAGGTGCAACATTCACTTCAGTGACCTATTCAAATTCAACAACTACTGCTGCCACAGGTGGCACAATTACACCAGTACTGTGGCAATCAAACGCCGGTGCCAAGACCACAGTAATTGGAATCAGCCTTACAAACACCACGGCAAATATTATCACGGTCTCTGTGCAATTACAAGATACAGTAGCATCTACCACAGCGTATTATGCGTACAATGTAATTTTACCTGGCTTTCAAAGTTTAAGATTAGTTTCTCAGGGAGAAAAACTTATACTAGGGCCCAGCACAAACATGTTGGTTACTACCAACACAGCAGGTAGTCTTGATGTAATAGCAAGCTACGTTGAAATTAGTTAAAGGATAAGATTATGTCATACTATGTTGGTGGTGATCTAAGTTACAATGATATGTTGGGAGAGGGCAATCCCAGATTCTTTTACGGACTGCGCAGATTGGATGATGGCACATTGTTTTTTAACAAAGTTGATCAATTGAGTTCAACTGCCAGTATTGCAGTGAACTTGCCGGGACCAAACAGCGCAAACTTTGAAAATTTTGAATATGGCGTGGATTATTTTGATGGTAGACTAGCAACAGATCACAGTAGACCTTACCCCAACTTGTATTTTGATCAGTATCGTTGGGACAGTAAAAATTGTTTTTATTATATTGACACACAGGGACAATTGGTTGTTCGTGTAAATCAAACATATATTTACAGTGCCGCTCAGATTGTTAGTGCAATTTAATAGGATATAAAAATGGCTGCAGAATTTAAAATTGGAAGATTGAGATTTTCATGGAAGGGTGTATGGACGCCTGCTACTATCTACGCTCGAGATGATGTTGTCAGTTATCAAGGTAAAGCCTATGTTTGCCTACTTCCAAATACATCTGATGCTACAAGTTTTTACAACGACTTGTATTACGTTACTCAGACCGGAGCAAGCACACCATACTGGAACATGATTGTAGATGGCAAGACTTTTGTCACAGCCAACGGCGGAGCATGGCAAACTGGTCAAGCGTACAGTTTAGGAAACATTGTGTCATTTGGCGGCGTTATTTATTATGCCAACACCAAACACACTAGCACAGCTTTTGCTAGCCAAGCATCTTATTGGACTCAGTATTCAGAATTTAATGCATGGAGGTCAGTGGGCTGGCTTCCAAATAATGTCTACGGCAAAAATGATGTGGTCAAATATGGCGGCATTGTTTACAAGTGCATAGCCAACCATACTAGTTCTGCAAGCAATACACTGGGCTTAGAGGCAAATCAATCAGCATGGACCATTATAGATAGTGGTGTCGAATACAAAGGCACATGGTCATCAAATGTTAGATACAAAACCAATGACATTGTAAAATACGGTCCGGACTTGTGGTCTGCCATCAACGGACATACCAGTGTCGTAGCTAACACGTTAAGCACTGTTGCTACAACCGGAACCGCTGGACAATTTTCTTATACCGGCGGCACACTTATTATTGGGCAAGCTGTTACTGTTTCTGGACAACTGGCTTCAACAGCGACTGGATCTATCTCAGGATACGCCGGAGCAACAACAACGTATTATGTGAGTGCAACCGATGGAGCCAGCACGTTTACATTATCAAATACCTATGCAAACGCTATTGCAAACACAGGTCAACTGACCACTGTTCAGGGAACGTTGACAGGATTAACAGTCAGCATTAATGGTTTTGATCAAGCCAAATGGACCACATGGATGCCAGGATTTGAATACGTTGGCTCTTGGAATGTTGGTACTGTATACCAAACAGGAGACACTGTATCATATGGTGGATATACCTACTATAGTAAAACTGCTAACAACATAGGTAATACACCATCAGTTGATGCGACTGACTGGGGAGTGTTGACACAAGGTTTTAATTTCAGGGGAGAATGGGGTTCTGCAACCAATTATCGAATTGGTGATGTGATTAGGCGTAATGGCATGTTCTTTGATGCCATTGCTGATAATACTGCACAAGACCCAAGCTCTTATAGTGTTAGCAAAACATATTCCACAACTGGCAGTTCAGGCACTGTATTAAAACTCAATTCAGTTTCAGGCATAACGATTGGCATGAATGTTATTGGCAACGGCTTTAGTGCTGGACAAACTGTTATCAACATTGATAATACCGCAACTACAATCACAGTCAGTGCAGTAAATGATACAGCACTCACAGATGGTCAATCACTATCGCTAGTGGGTACCAATTATATCAATTGGAAGATAGTTATTCCGGGACGCTATTGGACCAAAACCTGGACCGTTGGGACCACATACATAGTGGGCGATTTGGCTGTTTGGCAAAACGGTACTTATGTTTGTGTCCAAACGCACACCTCACAACTTTCTCCACAAAATAATCGTCCTGATGCTGATACTACAAATATCTATTGGATATTTTACATACCTCATGCTAGAAAAAATGCAATGAATACTATTGGTGATACTGAATACTATTCAAATGCTACTAGTTCTTATACTGCATTACCGATCGGAACTAATCAATATACACTCAAAGCAGTAGCTAGCACCGGAGTCACTGGCACCGTAACAACGGCTCCGGCTTGGAATAAAATCAATCAGGTCAATGCTGTTTACTATGTTTCAACAAAAACAGGTATAGACCGTGCAGACTACGGAACTACTTGGGACCAACCTTGGAAGACCATTGCATACGCATGTAACTTTGTCGGTGCTGGAACTATTAATCAAAACGCAACTGCTCTTATCACAGCAAATAAAACTTGGTTGACCACAGAAATGTACTACTGGATGCTGTCTCAAAAAGCGGCCAGTACTAATGGATTTACTCCCAGTTCAGTATTCGATCAAACCAAGACTATACGCGATGCAGGATATATCATTGATGCCATAGTGTATGACATGTCACGTGGCGGCAACAGTCAAACAGTCGCAGCCACCCTGGCATATTTTGCATTTGGTAGTTCAACTACATTCATCAATGCTGCCAGTCTAGCAGAACTACCATATTTCCTATCTGGATTACTTCAGTTAGGCACGTTTATACAAACAGCGTTGACCAATAATGTCGTCGGTAATGGTGCAATATATCAAACCGCAAATTCAATAACACCCGTAGTTTATCAAAAAACAACAAGTGCTGGCCCCGAGCTGGGAGCAACTGCATTAGCATCTTCATTGCTGAGCATTGTGACCACAGCACTTACTAATCAGAGCACTGCACTGGTACCACCTTCCAACAGCGGAATAACTGCCAGTATTTTTGTCAAGACTGGAAGTTATTTCGAAACCCTACCAATTGTGGTGCCCGCCAACGTGGCCATTATTGGGGACGAACTGCGCGGAGTAACAGTTTCTCCAGCAATTATTTTGACTCTGCAATGCACTGCTACTACAAGTGGCAGCAATCTAGTTACAGTTAACAGTACCAGTCAATTTGTAGATCAAACAGCATTGCAGTTTGTTAACCCAAGTATTACTTCTGTCATAGGAACAAATCCATATTATGGGTTTGGCGGCATAACTCCAGGAACAACTTATTATGTTGTAGGTGCAACAATCACTGCTACACAATTTAAAATTACTGCATTGTCTGGAACGTATTATTCTGTCTCGGGAACCAATATAACAGCAACTGGTACAGGTGCAACATTCAATGTGACCCCAGTACAAGATGGAACCTACTCTGTGAGCGTGGCATATGGCGGCACAAACTATGTGGCTGGTAGCACAATAAGAATTTTAGGCAGTAGTCTTGGAATCGCCTCAACTGTTGCAGGATTTTTTATAACAGGATTCCAATACACAATTATATCTGTTGGCACAACTGATTTTACTGCAATTGGTGCTAGTGCCAGTACTGTTGGTATAAGATTTACTGCAACAGGAGTTGGCACTGGTACTGGTACTGCAACCATAACTGCTAACGATATTATCATTACAGTGGCGTCTGTGATCTCAGGAGCCATAGCAACAGTGACCGTAGTTGGCTCAACAATATTTCCATTGACAACCGGCGTAGGCAGTGTTGCATTAGGCACTCATATGACAGTTTATGCGGGTGACTGTGTGAAAGACATGTTCCGTCTTCGCAACGGTTCTGGTTTGCGCAACATGACTCTAACCGGGCTGTTAGGTACCTTATCAAATCCAGATGCTTTTTATATACAACGACCTACAGGAGGAAGTTATGCTAGCTTAGATCCCGGGTCGGGCCCAACTGACACCACAGCGTGGATCTATCGACGTAGCCCATATGTTCAAAATATTTCATCATTTGGTAACGGCTGTACTGGTTTAAAGATTGACGGTAATCTACACAATGGCGGTAATAAATCAATTGTTTGTAATGATTTCACACACATTATTAGTGACGGTGTCGGACTTTGGTGTACTGGTCCAGGCGCATTAACAGAAGCAGTATCTATATTTTCATACTACGGATACTGTGGATATTTTGCAGAAAATGGTGGACGTATACGTGCTACCAACGGTAACACTAGTTATGGTACATACGGCGTTATTGCAGAAGGTTACGACCTCACAGAAACACCAGCGACCGGCATCGTTTATAATCAAAGTAGCCAAGTACAAGCCCAAGTACAAAGTGCGTTTGGCGCTCAAGCTCAATTGGTAAGATTGACTTTCTCCAATTCTGGATCGGCCTACAATACAACAACTACTAATTTATTAAATTTCAGCAATAATTTCCTAGGCGGCAGTTGGCTTAATGATTCAAACGTGTCATTTAACAAGAATACTACAGCACCGACTGGTCTGACTGAGGCATGGGCTATTGCAGGAAATTCTGCCGGCCCTAACGGAAGTTATGTTTATCAGAATATCAGTGTGCCAGCGGCTGGCGCAGTTTATAGTAATTTAGGTGGTACAAATATTCTAGGTAGCGGTGGTACCGGCGCCAATAATCCAGCACTGTTCAACGTTACAGTTACCGCTACTGCATATGTTGTTACTGTATCAGACGGTGGCGCCGGGTATGTAAACGGTAACACATTATATATTGCTGGTAGTACACTAGGCGGTGTTGATAATGTCAATGATTGTATCATTACAATAACCGGAGTAAGCGGTAATGTGGTTACAAGTGTATCAAGTGTTGGAACAGTTCCAATTAACAGTGCGTTGGGATATACTCTAAGTGCTTATGTGAAAAAAGGCACATCGTCAATTGTTGATTTGTATGCAATATTTTCTGGATCAAGCACAGTGACCAGTAGTATCAGTTACAATTTTGATACAGGAGTAGTAACAGCAGGAAATTCTGGTGGCGGATTATTGCCCGTAAACTATGGCGCTATCAATCAACAACTATCAGCAACTGATCCCACAGCTGGATGGATAAGAATATGGTTTTCAGTATACGATACAACCGGCTTGAACACACAACTACAATATAGATTGTATCCTAGAGGCTATAATGGCTCCATTGGGCAGTACACATTTGTTTATGCGTCCCAGACTGAGTTATCAAAATCTAATTTTACGCCGAGTTTTTACTTGGAAGTAACCAACACATCCAAGTTTACTGCCTATGCTAATTACAATATTACTGGTGCAGGTACCGGTGTTGTAACAATTGGAGATGAAATTCGTAGCGGTGCAGTGTTTCAATCACGTGTAGTTACAGATAGTAATGGTATAACCGGCGGCGCTGGCTATCTTACTGCGTCTAATAATGCTCAAGCAGGTAATCCTCAGTATGTGCAATTATCGCAGGCAGATACGAACACTAATGGTAACTATACCGGTATGCGAGTATTCATACAAGGCGGTACGGGCGCAGGCCAATACGGTTATATCTCATATTATAATAGCGGAACTAAAGTAGCTTGGTTACTAAAAGAATCTTTTTCAGCAGTACCTATAACTGCAACTGCCAGTAGCGGAAGTTTATTAACTACTACGTCAACGGCATCATTATATTTGAATCAGCCAGTTCAATTTATTCCCACATACTATACAACTTCGGTTACTTCAACATCTCTAGCAACAACTACAGTTACGCAGGCATTTGGTGGAACAATTAATACATTCACAGTTGCAAGCACTGTGGGATTGGTATTTAACCAAGCAGTGACTTTTAGTGGCACAACATTCAGTACAGTTAATCCAACGCAAACATATTATATTTTTGCAATTGTTGACAGCACAACGATACAAATTACTAATCAACCATTTGGCACAGTGTGGCAGTTAATCAGTGGTACTGGTACTATGACTATGAATTTTAGTTCTAATACAAGTTATCTGCAAGGCTCAACAACCAATATGGTTGTTAATTATCCGATACAGTTTACAGGAACAGCATTAGGTGGAATATCAGTTGGCACAGTTTACTATATTAACGAAATTGTTAGTTCTACTAGTTTTACTATTTCTTCTACACTTATTAGTTTGACAGTAACAGCATCAACAGCAGGTGTAGTTAACGGTGCAACCAATGCCTATTGGGGTTCAAATTATCCCAAACTCACTATGGCAGATACTTCATCATTGGTAGCATTGAATCCTGTGATATTTTCTTCTCCGATGATTGGCGGACTAACAGATTCACAAAAATATTACATTGCCAAAATTCTCAACAGCACAACAATTGCAATATCCACAACAATTATATCAGTAACTGTAACTAGATTTGAAGCAGGTACAAACTTGATTACTGTTTCCAGTACTACCGGATTTCAACAAGATCATCCAATTAGGTTTGTCGGAGCCGCCATAAATACCATTTCTCCCGAGTCAACTTATTATATTTCAGCTATCAATAACGCTACAACGTTTACTATTACCACATTGCCAGGACAGGCAGTAGTTCAATGTACTGCTACTACTACTGGCTATATGACTGCAACAACTTGTCCACAAGCAACTCAGGTTACTACAGCCACAGGCGGCACGATGACACTATCATCAACTTCTGCAAAGACCTCATTGTCTCTAGGTATTGGCAGTATGAATGCCACGTTCTCAACTCAGCTATTCGGTGGTCCGCAAATAGGCCAGACATATTATATTCAATCAATTCCCGATTCATTACACTTCTCAGTAGCACTTAATACCGGAACAATTTCAGGAACCAGTACAAGTGCTAGCCCAATAAGTCTTGCTGACAAAACTGGATCAATGAGTATTGCCGCGGTGGGTTGGGACCATATCAATCCAGGTACACAGCCGGTCGTAGCACTAGATAGCTCGTCACAGTATTTTATTGAACCAAGAACAACCTTTACGCAACCTGCATTTACACAGTCAGTTGCAACTTCAGTAGTAGCACTATCTTTAGGGACCACATACGCCACTATGGCGCACGGCAACGGTTATTGGATAGCATTGGCCAGTTCCGGCACAGTGGCAGCTGGATCCAGTGACGGAACAACTTGGACTAGTATCACTTTACCAGGATCTAGTTTTGTTGGCATAGCATATGGCAACGGATACTGGGTGATAATTTCAAGTGGTGGTGTATCTAATAGCACATTTGCAATTTCAAAATCTAATGGAGCTGGCTGGCGAACTGTGACTTCTGCACCAACAAACTCTTGGAGTAGTATTGCCTACGGCAACGGTACATTTAGTGTGATAGCATCAAATACAAACAATGCAATTTATAGTACTAACTATGGAATCTCATGGACCTCTGCAACACTGCCGTCATCCGCACCTTGGTCGTGTATGACTTACGGAGGGTCTGCACCTAACAATGTAACTGGTGGACGATTTGTTGCCCTAGCAAGCGGAGTAAGATACGCAGGCGTGGCCTCTCAAGTAGTGGTAGCTACTGGTACAAGTGCAACTTTTAATGTGGTTGTAAATCCTTCTGCATACACTGTTACTGTGGCCAACGGCGGCAGCGGTTATACAGTGGGTGACACTGTGAAAGTTCTTGGAACCAGCGTGGGCGGCACAACCCCAGCCAATGATATTCTTATCACAATTAGTGGAGTGAATCCTACCAGTAGCAATGCCGTTGGTTCAGTTACATTTACAGGCACTCCTGTAACTACAACAGCCACCATTGCCGCATACAGCGCGACTGGAGCCACATGGATCAGCGTTACATTACCTGCTAGCGGTGCTTGGAGTTCAGTCGCATATGGAAACGGTCTGTTTGTAGCAGTTGCTACCGGCACGGGTGCAACTCCTGTATATTCGCAAGACGGCGTAGTGTGGTATGCGGCAAACAATATTATTTCTGCAGATAAAATCAGTTACGGACAAGGAGTATTTGTTACAGTATCTGCATCAAGTACAACAGCATACACAAGCGAAAATGGATTTGACTGGAAATCTCGAACAGTTTCAAATGATGGCTACAGTGCAATGGCATTTGGATTCGTTGGAGCATCTGGCGCCACCCAATATAATGGAGTATTCTCTACTCTAGCAGGAAGAAACACAGGAAGTGTTATCAGTGCAGGCTGTCAAACCAAGGCTCGAGCCAGTATTGCATCAAATATAATTACAAGTCTTAACTTGTTTGAACCTGGTTCTGGATATAGCGTGGCACCATCTGTATCTTTTGTGGACCCTAATGTGACCACACTAGCCAGCATCAGTCCACGCATAGCCAACGGAGTGTTAAGTAGTCCAACCTTTGCCAATAGAGGAACTGGATACAATACTAATTCTACTTCAGTAATTGTAACAGGTAACGGATATGCAGATCAGTATCAAACAGGTTTACAGATAATTTTGAATAATCTAACAAGACTGCCTAGCCCAGGTGATAACTTGACTATTACCGGAGTCAGCCAAATTTTCAAAGTCACTAGTGCATACAGTGTGTTTAATACCGTTGCTCCTAACTTAGAAGCTAACGTAAGCGTAAGTCCAAGTATTAGCACAGCTAACGCCACTGCCAACGGAACAACTGTAAGTATACGTAGCAAATATAGTCAGGCACGATTGACTGGACACGATTTTTTAAATATTGGCTACGGAGATTTTATCAACAGTAACTATCCTGGCTTTCCAGTGGGCGCCTATGCGGCTGCCCAAAATAACCAATCAGTTGAAGCCAACTATGGGCGTGTGTTCTTTACGTCAACTGACCAAGACGGTAACTTCAAAGTTGGTAACTTGTTTGGAGTACAACAAGCCACTGGTATTGTTACCCTAAGTGCAAGTCAATTTGGATTGAGCGGATTGAGCAGTCTGAGCTTAGGCGGTATTGCAGTAGGCGGATCAAGTGTTGTTGTCAACCAGTTCAGCACTGACAGTACGTTTACGGCTAATAGTGATAATGTAATCCCTACACAGAAAGCAATCAAGAAGTATCTAACAGATCGACTATCAGCAGGCGGATCAAACACATTTACAGGACAGCTGACAGCAGGTACTGTTGTAGTTGGCGGTCCAAACTTTATTAGGTCAACTATACCTGCAGGAGTGATAGGATCGAATGTAAGGTTCTCAGCCTTAGCAAATTTTACAGGTCCTAATGCCGCAGTTGACGGTAATTTGCCGGCACTGAGTTTCTTTGCTAGAACTGCATTTGCACGATCACAATAACCTATAAATTAATTTAAGATAAATAGACTAGAGGAATAAAATAAAATGGCAGAATTTAAACTAGGTAGAATTAAGTTTGTGTACCAAGGTCCTTGGGCACAAAACAACGCATATGTAGTTGACGACGTGGTTACTGTAAGCGGTAAAACGTATATTTGCGTAGTTAGTCATACTTCTACAAACTCAGCAACAGGGTTTGCTACAGATTTAGCTTACAATCCTACCAACTGGAATTTGATTGCCGACGGAGCAAAATGGATCGGAGCATGGTCAAATGGAACATACTATAATGTTAGCGACCAAGTATCATACGGCGGCGTAGTTTATCAATGCTTAACCTCGCATACTAGCACAGCATCAACAGCTACAATAACTGCGACAGGATTTACAGTTTTTGCAGGAACAGCAACCTTGACTTATGCCAGCCAAGTAGTTCAACCATTCCTTGTCGGATCAACTGTTACTCTTTCAGGATTCAGCCCAAGTACTACTAGCACTCCTAGTACAGTTAACTCAACATTTACAGTTGCAAGTTGTACAACAACACAAATTACATTTGCAATAACTGGCACATATACTGTATCAATCTTGGGTACAGTGTCTGGTACAAGTCAGCTAGGACTCGAGCAAGACCAAAGCAAGTGGGTAGCCTTTGCCAGTAACTTTAATTGGTCTCAGGGCTGGTCTACCAACTATCGATATAAAGTTCGTGACCTAGTCACCAACGGTGGCTATACATACGTTTGTAATACTGCTCACGTCAGTGCCAACACAGTTGCCCTAGGCCTAGAAGCAGATCTTTCTAAATGGGACACATTCAATGCAGGAATTATATATCGCCAAACATGGAGTGGTAGCAGTGTAACATATCGCCTAAATGATGTTGTTACCTATGGCGCCGATCTATGGATTTGTACAACTGCACATACGTCAACGGGAACTGTATTAGATGTAACTAAATTTAGTATTTTTGTTAACGGTTTTGAATTTTCAAACAGTTGGAATTCAACGACAAACTATGTTATAGGTGACATGGTCACGTATGGCGGCTACACTTACACTGCTATACAAAACGGAAACGGACAAACTCCTAGTACTGCTACAGGGTATTGGCAACCATTTACCACTGGATTTAATTTCCGTGGTGATTGGTCTGGATCAAACAGTTACAGAATTGGTGATGTTGCCCGTGTTAGTGGATATACATATGTGGCGGCACTTGATAACACTGTACAACTTGTTCAAGCTATTGCTACAACAGTTTCTAGTGACGGTACTCGCCCTAATCAAATCACTATAGCCGCAGGTATTACTATTACTGGTGCCAGTGTTACATCAACTACTGCTACACTAACTTATGCTTCACAATCACAAATTCCGTTTGTTGCAGGACAAACTATTGTAGTTGCCGGTGTGACTAATACCGCTTACAACGGTACATTTATTGTAACAGGAACACCAAGTGTAACACAGGTGCAATATACACTGACTGGAAGTCCGGCAAGTAGTTCAGGCGGAACAGTTTCAGCAACAACTGCAAACTTGATTGTGGGATTACCAATTACATTTGGAACAGCATTGGGTAATTTGTTGACCACTGGCCAATATTATGTAAATACGATCCCAGACAGTTCGCATTTTACTGTAACTGCAACACAGTTTAGTGGAACAGCTTTTGCGTTAGTATCTGCTACAGGTACAAGTGCAGGCACTACCAATCCTAAACCACCATTTACCACATATTGGAGTCAGTTGAATTCGGGATTCAAATGGAATCCGACAAACAATTCTTATTCAGCGGTAGCCGGTACCAATATTATTGGATCTGGAACTAGTGCGACTTGGAACGTAACTGCAAAGAATACAATTTACACTGTGACACTTAATGCAGGCGGCAGTGGATATGCCAACAGTGATACCATAAAGATCTTAGGTACAAGTTTAGGCGGATTAAGTCCTGCCAATGACTTAACAATCACAGTTACTGGAACAAGTAGTGGAGTGATTACAGTATTTTCATCAACTGGTATTTCAGTCAGCTGGAGTACTAGTGTAACCTACGTAGCTGGAGATACTGTGCTGTGGGGCGTTAGCAGTTATACTTGTGTACTGGCACATGTCAGTGCAACCGGCAATCGCCCAGATAACGATGTAACTGGCACATACTGGAATTTATTGGCCAGCGGTGCTGAGTCAAGTGTATTGACCACACAAGGTGACACATTTTATTACGGTGCTAATGGACCAACTCGGTTGCCAATTGGTACAGACGGGCAAATCCTGCGTGTAAACAATACTACACCAGCATGGCAATATTACGGACAGATCAACAACATTGTTTACGTCAGTCCAGCTGGTGTAGATACATTGGCCAACGGTCAAGGAACTACAATTGACAAGCCGTGGGCCACAATCAGATATGCATGTTATCAAATTGAAAACGGATATCTAAACCCCAATGCCAGTTTATTACTTGCAGTTAACAAGCAATTCTTATTGAAAGAAGTCAGCAATTATGTTACCTACACATATCAAGCCAGTGTAACTGGTACTTCTGGAGGAGCATTCCTTACAGCCAATACAGCAGGCTTAAATGTGGGTATGCCAGTCACATTTACTGCCCAAACAGGTAGTTTGACACTAACAGCGGCTGCTATTCCCAGTACTACTGTTTATTACATCAAAGCTATTGTAGCAAATACCAGCTTCACAGTTGCCAGTACTTATGGCGGAACAGCATTGACTGCTGCCGGTACTGGCACTGCTGTAGCAAAATATTACACATCACTGCCAACAGAAATTGAAAGAGATGCAGGATTTACAATTGATGGATTTGTATTTGATCTAAGCCACGGCGGTACGTACAATACAAATCTTAATACGCTGTTGTTCTTTAACACTGCGGGTTCTGATTACATCAACAATTTTGTAAAATATGAAATTACACAGTTTATTGGAGCACAGACTTATCTACTGAGCCTGATAGGTAAGATACTAGCCAACTCGGCACCTGCCAACAACTATCAAGCGTTGAACGGAATCAGTTCTGGTTCTAGAGCAATTCAAAATACAACAAGTGTTGCTACTTCAAGTGTGGAATCTGTTGCAATATCAACAATCACATCATTGAGCACTATTCTAACCAATGCTATGGCATTAGGAAATACCAGTCAATTGCCGGCAGTAGTGACACCAGCTACCACAATCAGCGTAAAAACTGGCACTTATAATGAAGTGTTACCTATTGTTGTACCATCATACACCGCCATAGTTGGTGACGAACTTCGTAGCACTATCGTTCAACCAGCGGCAGCTAATCTTAATTTAGCGACTGACAAACCTAAATCAGTAGCATCTCTTGCACGTATTCAAGCAATATTGCCAACACTATTGGCTAACTCTACTGTAACTGCTACTACCGGCAATACACAAACGCAGATTACCACATTGCCAGCAGGCGATACAGGTAGTCAATCGGCAGTGAATTCTGTGATGACTGGCATTGCCACAGTGCAAGACATGATTAATAACGGCTATCAAGCGACTCCTCCGTTCAGCTTTACAAACCCAACAGGATATAACACAAGTTTCTTAGCAGGCTTTGGTGATGGCGCAACTCAAATCAAGAATAACTATACATTCATTAAGTATGAAGTGGCTAACTTTTTAAGCACAAATTACTCCACCCAATGGACTGCATTTGGCGCATCCTTACAAGCAGAAACATTGCGTGACGTTGGATTTATATTGGACGGCCTACAGTATGACATGACTTATGGTTGTAATAATCAAAGTCTTATTAATGGTAGCGCATACTACTCATTAAATATTCTTCAAATTAGAGCTTCTTATTTGCCATCAACCGTGGCTTCTTTACAGCGTGTAGCAGGTATTATCAGTCAGATCGTAACAGCTACAAGCGTTACTGCAACATCACAAACTGCTCCTTATACAGCAACACAATCAACTAGTGGTACAGCAGGATCAGCTGCCGCGGCAGCCTTTGCGGCGGCTCGTGTGCAGGACGTAATCTACTGGATAAACAACGGATTTGCCAATACAAGTACTTCAGCAGTAACTGGTAGTATTGCTACAACTGCTGGCGGAACACTAACCGTATCAGCAGTTACCAATGGAACACTAGTACCAGGAATGCTACTTACCGGTACTGGTGTAAGTACGCCAACATACATTGTAAATCAATCAACTGGTGTAACTGCAATTGCCAGTCCAACTTTATCAAGCGGTGGCACAACTGGTACAAACACATTTGTTGTCAGTAGTGCAACTGGTATACTAGCTGGACAACTGGTAACAGGTACCAATGTCCCAGCAGGCTCATATGTTATTTCAACTTATACTGCTGGCACAACTATCACTCTAGTTAACTACTGGGGATATCCAAGCAATTTTATTGCAACAGGCAGCGGAACATACAACTTCTACACAGCAGGCGGAACTGGCACATACTTGGTAAGTGTAAGCCAAACAGTATCAAGCACAACTATCACCGGAAACTCAACTATTACTCCGATTACTAGCGGTGCGTATGCATTGGCTTCTACTGCACTACAAACAGCTTATACTATTGCCACTGCTAGAAATAGTGAAATTGCCAGTGATGCGCAAGTATGGGTACAAAAGTTCTATCAAGCATATTCTATTAGCACAACATTAACCAACAGAGATGCTGGTTTAGTTTCTGCAGGACTAGCATGGGACTTATTGTTGCAGTCAAACTTTAATAGTATTGCTATTGGCCGTGCTTACAATAGATTGAACACTAGCGCATTAGCATTATTAGCAAATTCAAACAACGAATTAGTAGCTACATTAGGTGCACTAAACTTTGTTGGTTATAAGATGAAACAGATTGTATCTAGTGGTTCTGTAATTAGAGCACAGACTACAATCGACGACATGATCCAGTCAATTTATGGAACTGTATCGACAACATTGTCAGTAGCTACGACAAGTACAAACGTATTAACTGTAGGAACTACTACAAACGTGTTGCCAGGTATGCAAATTTCGTTTACAGGGTTACCAGCAAACATTACAACTACGGCAACATCTACAACAACAAGCACAAACGTAATTAACCTAGCTGCCACAGCGGCAAGTTTAGGTATTGTTGCTGGCCAGCAAATTTACTTTACAGGTGCAGTTGTTGGTAATTTAGTACCTAATCAGATGTATTATGTAATTAACCCGAGTGCTAGTACTATTCAAGTTAGTAACACATTTGGTGGAGCTGCCGTATCATTGAATAATGCTACTCCTGCCGCAACTATGAACGTGATAGTAAATAATGCAGGCGGATTATGGAACAACTACATTTATTATGTAAACACAGTTATTAGCGGAACTACACTAACTATCACTTCGGCTTATAAGAGTGGTACAGCCCTTGTGATTAATAATACAGTCAGCGGTATGTCCGCAGTAGTGACTATTAATGCAAGTAGTCAAATTGCTGGAGCAACTCCTGGTGCAGAACGCAACGGAACATTAACTTACGATAATACGCAAACCACTGTTCAAGGTTCAGAAATTCTACGTGCTAACATTAATTTCCTAGCAAATGAAGCTAGCGCCTACACAGCCGCAAACTTCAGCGGTACAGTAACTACTACCGCAACAGATGGTACTATTACAACTTCCGCGGCCCACAATTTAAAAGCAGGTGATCCTGTAAACTTTACAGCAACAACTGTTGTAACAACAGTTACTGGTACAAATACCAACGGCAATATCACAGTTAATAGTTCAACCGGGATGGTTGTCAACATGCCAGTTTCTTTCACAGGATCAGTATTTGGTGGTTTGAGCATAGCAACAACATATTACATTAGAAGTATAAGCGGTACAACTGTTACATTGAGCACAGCATATCCAGCCAGTACCAGTCTATATACTCCAACAAGCACAACCACTGGTAGTGCAACAATGACAGTGGGTGGATTGTTTGGTGGCCTGACTGCAACCAACAGCAATACTGGATTAACACAACTTTACTATGTGTTGACAGTGCCAACTACAACATCGTTGACTGTGTCAACAGTACAATCTGGTCAAGGAACACAAACCACCAGTACATGGACTGCGGCCAACGGCGTTGCCACTGTGATGTATTATTATAGTGTGGTCAAATGCTTGAGAGACACAACAAACATTGTTAATGCATTGATATATGATTTACAATTCCCAGGCAATTACAAATCAATGAGAGCTGTGGAGTTATACAACAATGCTATCACTGGATCAGCCACTAAAAACATGTTCTTGGTACGAAATTCAACTGGTCTACGCAACATGACCATGAACGGATTAACCGGTGTGCTGAGTGCCGCTAACGCCAACTTCACACGTCGCCCAACAGCTGGTGCGTATGCAAGTTTAGATCCAGGCTTTGGACCAAACGATGCTAACAGCTGGATCTACGCTCGTTCATGCTATACACAAAACTGTACAATGTTTGGTTATGCATGTACCGGTGCTAAGGTTGACGGTGCATTACACGCCGGCGGCAACCGTTCTATGGTTGCTAACGACTATACGACTATTATCGGTGACGGCATTGGATACTGGGTAACTGGCAGTAATGCTGTAGCAGAGCTTGTTTCGGTGTTTAACTACTACGGTTACTCAGGATATTTGAGTGAGTTGGGCGGACGTATACGTGCTACCAACGGTAATAGTTCATATGGTACATACGGTGTGATTGCAGAAGGGGTTGATACATTTGAAACACCTATCTATGGCACATTGAACAATAGATATTATCAGGCACAAATAACCAATGTGGTTACAGATGCTACTGATAAAGTGTACCGTTTTGAATTTGCCAATGCAGGTAGTAACTACACAAACACTGTTCACACTTTGAGTTCTCCAGGATACGGTACAGTTATTGTGGCAGACGAATTTAGAGATGCAGGCGTATTTGAAACTCGTTTGATTGACAATGGTGACAGCACTACATCTAGTGTTGGCGGAACAAGCTACTTAACCGCAACTAATAGTGCTCAGATTAGTGTGATAGGACAACTAGTAGTAGCAGCCACTGACACTGCATTAACTGGAGCCTATGCAGGTATGCGTGTGCAATTGACTGCTGGTACAGGTGTAGGACAATATGCAAATATTTTAACATTTACTAACGGTAACAAAGTTGCTACAATTGTGAAAGATAGCTTTGCACCATTAATTATTACCGCTGCCGCAACAACAAATAATTTGTTTACAGTTGCTAGCACAGCAGGTATGTATACAGGTATGCCAGTGTATGTCTATACTGCATTCAGCTCATTGCTATCGGTGCAGACTTTGTATTATGTAAATTCTGCCAACTTTAGTGCAACGCAATTCCAGTTGAGTCTAACATCAGGCGGTGCTGGCTCAGCAGTTAATATTGGTAGTAACGTGGCAGCGGTCACAGTTACCGTTACAGCAACAGCCGTTATAAACAACTTGATAACAGCCACTAATACACTAACAGCTGGGCAAGCAATAACTTTCAACAGTAGTTTTAACGGTATTGATTCTGGTACAACATATTTTGTACTAGCAACAAACCTGACAACCAGTTCATTTGCTGTCGCAAGAGATCCATGGACCAATGTGGCAGTGACTATCACAGCAACTGGCAGTGCTACATCTACAGGTACTGTTGGGTCAGCAATGTATGCCGCTGGATGGGACCACGTATTGCCAGGTGTTGCAATCAATAATGGACCAGACTTGACCACTGGATATGTTATTGAACCGCGCATCAGCTACACTGCCCCGGGGTATCTGGCAACTGCTAGAACACTCAACAACGCTGTAACAGGTGGCGCAGTGGCGTTTGGCAATGGGCGTTATATCACCGTAGGTACGGGTACAACTACCAACGTGTCAACAGATGGAAAAACTTTTGCAAATGGCGGAACACTCACAAGCGCAACTTGGAACGGAGTTGTATATGGTGGTGGTGCTGGTGCTACAGCCACAGCAGTGATTGGCGGACTTGGCGGAACGGGTGCTGTATTAACCGCAGTGGTTGGTACTGGTGCTTATGCTACACAAATTGTAAGTATAACTATTGTTAGTGGCGGATATAATTATCTTACACCTCCGAGCATTGTTATTGTCGGTGGTGGTGGAAGCGGTGCTACAGCCATATGTACTGTGTTGAATGGTGCTATTCAAACAGTGACTTTGAGTGTTAATGGTTCTGGTTATTCTAGCGCACCAACTGTGACTGCTAATACTTCAATTTTGGCAAGTATCACTGCCAATCAATACGGTCGTAATTATTTTAGTAGTCCACAAATCACAGTAAGTCAGCCACAAGGATTAAGCCCAACGGCATATCCGCAAAGTGCTTCGGCAACACAGGGGACATACTATCAAACAGCAGCCGGAAGAATTTATCTATGTATAACAGCTGGTACGACAAGTGCTACAATTCCATCATTTGATTATACAACTACGTCTGGTTATACAAATATTCAGAACGGTAGTGCGTACTTCACTTACATTGCTACACAAGCTCAAGTGGCATCGCCAACATTGACCAATAACGGTGTAAGTGCATTACCACTAAGCGTTGCAGGATACGGCTATACCAGTACACCAACAGTGACAATAACTGATACCAGTGCAAAGTTTGTAGCAATAAGCAACAGTGCAAGCACAAGTACAAATACCAGTTACAGTTCAAACAACGGTACCAGTTGGACCAACACCACAACCACTGTATTGAACTTGCGTTCACTAGCATATGGCAACGGTGTATATGTGGCAGTGGGCGGCGCAAGCGGTACAGCTACCGCAGTATCTACTTCAGATATTGTGAGCGGCTGGACCAATCGCTCATCAAACATCACAGCTCTAGTGTCTGGCTATTATTCAGCAGTTACATACGGCGGATCATACTTTGTAGCTGTTCAAAACGGTGCATTGATAACCAGTGTTACGCAAAATGCCAATACATGGACTCAGGGTGCCAACTTACCGTCAGGATTTACAGATGCAGTAAGTATTGCTTATGGTAATAATCGATATGTGGTACTGGGAACAAGTGGCAAGATTGCCTACAGTATCAACAACGGCGGAACACAATCTGTTGCAGGTTGGACCACGGCACCATCATGTACTGGCACAACCACAAGTGTGTTGTCATCCACATATACTTGGACAGCAATCACATACGGTCAAGGTCAGTTTGTTGCAGTGGCACAAGGTACTGTGGCAGCAACCAGCTGGGACGGTATCAACTGGTATAGAACAACATTGCCAACCAGCACAAACTGGGGCAGTATAGCATTTGGCAACCCAATCAGTGCTACATTAGGAGCTCAACCATTGTTTGTTGCAGTGACCACACAAGGTACCACAGCGGCCGCCAGCATTAGAACTGGAACTCAACCACTGGGACGCATGAAGGCGGCCAGCGGAGTGATTACAGAAATACGTATGGTTGAACCAGGTAGCGGATTTGCCAAAGGCAACGTTAGTTCAACAGTTGCACAAACTACTGTGACAGTCAACTCTAGTAGCGGTACTACAATCACATTGAGTGCAAGCGCCACACTAACAGTTGGAGCACCAATTACATTTGCCAGTGCAGTTGGATCTATATCAGCCAGTCCTGTAGTTTATTATGTACAAGCAAGTTCAGGTACAAGTTTATCGGTAGCTACAACACCAACAGGCAGTGCGGCAACTGCGGGAACAACTTCGGCATTGACTGTAGTTGCAACTGTACAACCAGTGTTGGTTGTAGATGATACTACCAACATGCCAACCAGTATTGCCAACAATTATCCAGTTGAATTTAGTGTAGCCAGCGGTACATTGACAACCAACACCACTTATTATGTGATTGGTTCAAGTGTGGGAGCATCTACATTCCAAGTTACTGCTACATCAGGCAGTACAACACCGGTTGCACTGACATCAACTACACCAACTGGTATGATTTACACTGTGGGACCATTGGTTCAACAGTTTGATACCAACAGAGTTAAAACTGCGGCAACTCGTGTGCGTACTGGAAATGGTATTTTAGGCAATCCAAGTATTACCAACAAAGGTGCAGGCAACGCTACAGGAACTGTATCTACACTTGGTGATGGATATTCCGACTTGTTCCAAAACAGTGCATATATCAACGTGGCTGGATTGTACAGTATGCCAAGTCCAGGTGCAAACGTTCAGTTTGGTACTACATATACTGGTGTTCCTTGGACTGCAAACACAGTGGTTAGAACTGGTGTACAGTTAATTGCAACCAACTCAGTTGTAGTTGGCAGTACAACAACTTATTACTACAATGTATATACTGTTTCTAACGGTGGTACTACAGGATCAACTGCTCCGACAAGCACTGGTTCAAGTGTAAGTGATGGTACAGCAACACTAAGCTATGTGGGACAAAATCCAAACACTTGGTACAAATTAGTTACTATCAGCAATCAATTGGGAATTGCTGGCAATTACACAGCCACATTCCAAGTGAATCCTGCACTGACCACTGCTACAGCAGGTGTACACAACACTACAATCACTACAAGATTGAAATACAGTCAAGTACGCTTGACTGGACATGATTTCTTGTACATTGGTACTGGAAATCAAACACAGACCAACTACCCATATGTCAATGCGGCCAACGCGATACAGGCAAATCAACAGTATCCTGTAGCTGGCGGACGTGTGTTCTTTACGTCAACTGACCAAGACGGTAACTTTAACGTGGGTAACTTGTTTGGAGTTCAACAGTCAACTGGTACTGCTACATTGAATGCCAGTGCGTTTAACTTGGCTGGTTTGCAGAGTTTGACATTGGGTGCTATTAACTTGGGGGTTGGATCAGCTACTATTACACAATTTAGTACAGATCCATACTTTACAGCCAATAGCGATAATATTGTTCCAACACAGAAAGCAATTAAAAGCTATATTACAGCTCAAATTGGTGGCGGATCAAGCAGTTTGAACGTAAATACACTGACAGCTGGACAGGTATATATTGCAAACAACTCTATAGGATTGGCAGCAACAGTTACTGGTACAACAACAATTAACGTTACAAGTAAAATGAACTTTACAGGCGGAATAGACGGAGCACCAGTGGCTTTGATATTCTTTGGACAGAAATAAAATTTTGGAGAAATTAAAATGGCAACAGGAAGATTAGGAACTTTTGCACTGGCAGCTACTACTCTAACTACAGTGTATACTGTACCGAGTAATAACTACGCAGTGTTTAACGTTTCATTTACAAATACAAACTCTACATCAGTGACTATTCGATTGGCAATAGCAACATTGGCTACACCTGCGACCAGTGAATATATCGAGTACGATACAACAATCATCCCCAAGGGTGTTTTTGAACGCAGTGGGCTAGTGGCCAACGGAAACTTATTAATAGTTGCATATTCCAGCGCCTCTGGTGTAAACGCAAACGTTTACGGCATTGAAACATCTACAGTATAAGTGAGATATTATGGCACGTTATAACACCGTTAATCCGACATCTGTTTCAAGCGGGGCCGTTACTGTTGGAGCTCCAACCCAAGGTTTAGTTACCACTTTGACAGGGTCATCGGGTTACACTGTAACGTTGTCTGCACCAAACTTATTTTCTGGTATATCACAACTATTTTACAATGCCACTGGCGGCAACGTAACAATTGCTTCACCAACTGGCAACATCAAAGGTCCTGGTTTTACAGCAGCCACCACACAGATTATTCCTGCCAATGCAGTGTATACACTAACATCAGACGGCACTGACTTTATTGTAACCAACAATGAAGGCGGCCCACAGTTATCATCCACTATCAATGCAACTGGATTATTGACAGCGGCAGCCAACGTGTCTATGACTGGCACTTTGATTCAAACCAGTTCCGCTCAAACAATAACCACATCTTATGATTTGGTACACCTAAATTATTTGCAAACTAACTATGGACAGGCTTGGTCAGTAAAAAGTGCAGGTTTTACAGCCACTGCTGGTGGTAGATATTTTATCGATACTGGAGTCACTGCATTTACCATGACTTTACCATCTAGTCCAGCCTCGGGCGACATGGTACATATTATTGACTATGCTGGAACACTCAGTTCCCGTAACTTGACTATTGCTCCCGGTGGTAACAGAATTCAGCGTGTGGCAGATACTATGACAGTATCAACCAACGGTGCCGCATTTGTCCTACTGTACTCAGGCGCAGCCAATCCAGGTTGGTTAGTGGCAACAGGTATTTAATAAGGGAATAACATGGCGTTTGACTATCAAACACTCAAGAACATACGTACTGACGCAGTCATTGACGGTACTGTGGCCACTGCTGACTTGTCTGATAACAGTGTCACAGCCACAACAATTGTTGCTGGCAATATTACTGCGGCAAAACTTGCTAGCGGAGCCATTGACAACACGTCATCAGTGACCACCGGCACTTTGCCTTACAGTAAAGGGGGTACACAATTAACCAGTTTTCCAGGTGCCAATCAAGCAATTTACAGTGACGGCGGCAATTTGAGTTTTACCAATCATGGTATTCAAGGACTCAGTGTGTTCACTGGCGGTGGTACATGGAATAGACCAAGCGGAGTGCGATACATCAGAGTGCAGTGTCAAGCAGGCGCAGGCGGTGGATCAGGACATGGAGAAGGTGGTGGCGCTGGCGGGTACAGTGAACGATTCTTGGATGTAACTGGTATCAGTTCAGTGACTGTCACCATTGGCGGCGGAGGCGGTGGCACATATTATGCCAACGCAGGCGGCGATGGCGGCGCAAGTTCATTTGGACCATACTGCTCTGCATCAGCTGGCCATGGCGCAAATAGACAAAATCAACACTCAGGTGGTGTTAGTGGTGTAGGCTCAGGCGGTGACTTAAACCTACACATGGGTGGCGGCCTAAGCCACCATGCTTATTCAGCACAAAGCTGTGCAGATACATATTTTGGCGGTGGCGCCCCGAGTAGCCACCCACAAGGCGGACATTTTGCACATGTGCATCAAGGCCATACTGCTCCGGGAACTGGTGGTGCAGGCGCACACTTCCACGGACATAGAGGATCAGATGGCAGGCCCGGTATTGTTATTGTTACTAATTACTATTAATAGAGGCATATATGGCATTTGATTATCAAACACTTAAAAATTTAGTTGCATCATCGTTTATTGCAAACACTATTACTGGTTCAGACATTGGTTCACAGCAGGTTACAACAAACAAATTTGTAGGTACAACTCTGACTGCAAACGAATTTGCCACTAGCTCGGTAGATTTGACATCGGGCACAGTTACAGGAGTTACTCCGGTATCCAAGGGCGGTACCAGTCTCAGTGGTGTAGGTTCAGCTTACCAGGTTCTAGCAACCAACAGTGCCAATAACGCATTGAACTTTGTACCGTCGGGCATCTATAGAATGCAGGTATTCACCAGCAACGCCACATGGACTAGAGCCGCCAACGTGCGCTATATTCACATTCAGCTACAAGCTGGCGGCGGCGGAGCGTCGGGTCATGGTGAATCAGGAGCCGCAGGCGGATATACCGAGCGTGTGCTTGAAGTGATGCAAAGCGGTATTAATTCTGTGGGTATTACCATAGGCGGCCAAGGCGGCGGCACATACTATTCAAGTGCAGGTGGCGATGGTGGTGCAAGCTCATTTGGGCCTTATTGCTCAGCATCAGGCGGGCATGGCGCAAATAGACAAAATCAACACAACGGTGGTGTTAGTGGTACTGGATCAGGCGGAGATGTGAATTTGTACCAAGGATCAGGCGGTGGTCACGAACAGCGTAGTTCAGGCATGGGCGGAAGCACATTCTTCGGCGGGCCAGCACCCAGCGGCCACCCACAAGGCGGACACTTTAGTCACATTCACCAAGGCCATTCAGCACCGGGTACAGGCGGCACCAGCGGTTATTTCAGTGGACACAGAGGTTCAGATGGACGTCCAGGAATTTGTGTGATCACGGAATATTATTAAAAGGTAAATTATGGCGTTTGACTATCAAACATTAAAAAATATTAATAGTGCCGCAATTACTGACGGTACGTTAGTGACCTCTAATATTGCAAATAGTACCATTTCATCAGGCAACATTGCCGATGGCAACGTGACTGCGGCAAAAATTAGCAACAGCGCAATCAACTATACTTCAACTATTGTAGCCAATGCCATGCCAATCAGCAAGGGTGGTACTGCACTTACTAGTGTAGGCGGAGCCAATACAGCACTTAGAACCAACAGCAGTGCCAACGGTTACGAGTATGCCAAACTTGGTTTTTCAAGTATGCAGGTATTTACCGGTGGCGGTACATGGAACAGACCAGCTGGTGTCAGATTCATCAAGGTCAAATGTCAAGCTGGTGGTGGTGGTGCAAGCGGGCACGGAGAATCAGGAGCTGCCGGTGGATACAGTGAACGTGTATTGGATGTAACAGGTATTGGTTCAGTGACTGTTACTGTTGGGGGTGGTGGTGGCGGCACATACTATTCAGGTGCAGGTGGCGACGGCGGCGCCAGTTCATTTGGCCCTTACTGCTCAGCATCAGCTGGTCATGGGGCAAATAGACAAAATCAACACTCAGGCGGAGTTAGTGGTAGTGGCTCAGGAGGCGATCTAAACATTCATACTGGATCAGGTGGCTCACATCACCACTCATTTGGACCCGGCGGCACCAGTCACTTTGGTGGCCCAGCACCCAGCGGTCATCCACAAGGTGGACATTTTAGTCACAATCATCAAGGTCATGCGGCTCCAGGTTCTGGGGGCACAGGCGGTTATTTCACTGGACACAGGGGTTCAGATGGAAGACCAGGAATTATAGTCATCGAGGAGTATAAATAACATTATGAAAAAAGCACTAGTAACATATCAAGGTTATGTCCAGGACATTAGAGATCCAGGCGAGCATTTTGAGATCTACGAAGGTCCAGATGCCACATTTGTATGGGTAGACGCCCCAGACGAAATCCAAAAAGAATGGACACTTGAATGGAGTCCCAGCCGTCAAGAAATGATATGGATTGAACGAGAAGGCGCATTTACCAGTAACGAAGTTGCTCGTAAAGTGGCATACGGTGAAATAGGAGCTCAATTAGGTCAGATATTTGACGACATCAAAGAGCACGGAGCATTAAGTGCTGAAACAAGTGTGTGGTTCGCTCACATTCAAAACGTAAAAAATCTAATTGAAAAACCAGTTTACGAAGTACCGATCACAATGGAAGAAATGATGATTCGTGCGAATACTATGGAGCCACATGTTGATAATCCACATCAAATATCTACTCCTGAATTACCAGCATGGAAACGTTATCCTGGATGGAAAGGATTTGGACAATAATATCTAGTATATTATACAAAAAGGCGCTTGAAGCGCCTTTTTTAACGACTGCAAAACTCTGTGGTTATAAATACTCGGCAATAGCAAAGGATAAATTATGCAGATAAAAACGGTAATGATTGTTGGTGGTGGTAGTTCTGGCTGGATGACTGCGGCCGCATTATCAAAACTATGCCCTCATTTAAAAGTGTCATTGGTAGAGTCTATAAAGATAGGTACTATTGGAGTGGGTGAAAGTACTCTTGGACATATCAATAAATTTTTTGGTATGCTGGGATTGAAGGATGAAGACTGGATGGCAGAATGCAATGCCACTTACAAAAATTCTATCCGCTTTACCAACTTTAGAGAAAACGACGGCACTCATTTTGAATATCCGTTCAGTGCGGGGCTGGATTTTACTGACAAGCCTGCGGGCACTGGTGCATGGTCAGAACTGGCAACGCTATATCCCGAAGAATACACTCCTGAGACTTTTGCAGAATTTTATTGTACTGGTAACACGATGCTGGCCAAATACAACAAACAGACCCGCGATGAAAAAGGTATTTTGCGTAACTATGATTTTGCATGGGATACTGCATATCATCTTGATGCACAATTGCTAGGACAGTATTTGAAAAATAAAATTGCAATTCCCAACGGAGTTACACATCTTGATGCAGAGATTCATTCTTATAAAAAAGATTATCTTGGCAATTTAACGGATATTTTGTGTGTTGATGGTACTGTACTCCGTGCAGATTTGTTTATTGACTGTACTGGATTTAAATCAATGCTGTTGGAAGGATGGATGGGATCAGAATTTAGATCGTTTGACAAGTATTTGGCAAATGACAGTGCATGGGCCTGCCGTATTCCTTATGAAGATCGCGAAAAAGAAATGCACAATATTACTGACTGCCATGCACTTGGTAATGGATGGGTATGGAACATTCCCTTGTGGAATCGCATAGGAACAGGCTATTGCTATTCATCCAAGTTTACCACAGACGAAGAAGCCAAGCGTGAGTTTCGCAATCACTTGGCAACTACTGGATCAAAAGAACGTGCAGAAAATGCAGAAATGATGCATGTTAAGATCAAACACGGCCGCAGACGTCGTGCATGGGTGCAGAATGTGGTAGGAGTTGGACTGAGTTATGGATTTGTCGAACCACTTGAGTCAACTGGATTGCTGACTACACATGAAAATATTATCAAACTTGTGGAGCAGTTGAATCGCCGTCAGGGATACATAACTCGTACAGAAATTGAAGGCTTTAACTTTTCTGTTGAGAACGAAGTATTACGTTTTAGAGATTTCGTTAGCCAACACTATGCACTTTCTCAAAGAACTGATACTCCATATTGGCGCTGGTGCACCCAGTTGCATGAGTATTGCCCAGACCAGATGGGAGACTACATGTTGACTCAGGCACAGTATCCCAACTTGATGGCTAACATTGTTGGTAATCAACGCTATTACGGTGAGTATGTGGGCAATATGTTTATTGCGGGTGGTATGGGGGTTAAGTCTATCTCGACCAAAGAACTAATCTTTTTTAATGGTACTAGACAGGCTAAAACGCTCAAACAAGAAGAAATTGGATACACTAAACGTCGATACGAAGAATATAGAGATTATGTAATTGATTACGTGAAAACATTACCAAGTCATTATGCATTCTTGAAGAAAGAAATCTATGGCGGAAAAGATGACCACGCTGTGTAAAACTCTGTTTGGGTGGATGCGTAGAGAATCAAAACCTTTTATTCGCTTTTACTCGCTAGAGCCAGGTACTGCAACTCTATTTCCTATTGTAAAATCATCATCTATCGATCGTAATTTTTTATCAAATATTCAACCGGGTGATCAACCAGAAACACTATCTTCAAAAAACTGCCCCGGCATTAAGAAGATTGTGTCAAGCGGTTGGATAGTACCTGCCCCAGCAGACTTTACAATAAACACCAACGGTGACGGAATTAGTTTTGACTGGGCTCAACCGTATCGATTCAGTAAAATCACTCCTGGCATGGAAGCGTATGTCAACAGTCATACTCGCAGTCAAACGGAACCATTGCTCGATGACGAAACTTCTACATTGAAAACTGTAGTGAAAGTTGAAACTCCTTGGCGAATTGAAGCAAGTGACGATACAGTACTGTTACTAATGCCAGTGACATACAACAACGAAAGCAGATTCTCGGCAGCTACTGGAATATTAGATCCCAAATACGGACACGTTGTTAATATTCAATTATTCTGGAAAGTGTTAAATGGAGCAACTACCGTAAAAGCAGGAACACCGTTGTGTCAAATTATTCCAATTTCAAGAAAAGCCTTGTCCGGATCGTTTTATGATGTTACAATAGATACAGCTACTGATAATGACACTAAAAAAGAACACGAATTTAACTATGCATCAAACTGTGCATTTTTAGCAAATGATTCGCTGTCTTCAAGACTAAGCCGTGTAATAACTATTTTAAATAAGTACAAGACTAAAGGATAACCTATGAACTACAAAGAACAACTTCAAACCATCATCGTAAAAATTACCGAGCAAAAAGAAGGTGCTAGCGCAGAACTTGCTAAATTGGAAGAAGAGTTTGCTAACGTGAAATTAAATCCGTATGGCATCACAGCCATTGATTTTGCTAAACGTCAAGAACTCAGCACAGATGTTCTAAAAATGGAAGGCGTACTCATGGGTTTACAACTTGCATTAGAAACATTTGACGGAGCTCAGCAAGGTGATCCAGCTTAAGAATGGCGGCTTATTTTTATTTCCTCCAGATGTTTGGAAATTCAAGTACGATTTTAATTTTGAAGAATTAAAACCAAAGATAGATCATTTGTTGAACATTACTGAGAATAACTCAGAACTTGAATCAGGCGATGCTCTATCTACTGTTGCATTGGACGAAAGTATGCAACCACATTCGTGGGCGGAGTTGGCACATTTTCAAAACTGGTTAGGAGAAAAAATTGCTCTTATCCGGAGAGAAAATGCATTCAACTACACACGTTCTGAAGTATCCAGATCATGGGTCAATCGTCACGGGTTTGGCGGCGAAACAATTGAACACAATCATAATCAAACTACATTCGTAGTAACATGTTATCTTCAGTTACCACCTGATTCGGGATTTATTGAATTCAAAGACCCGCTGGAATATCATAAAACTCTTTACCCTATAATTCCTGAAGAAAGTTCTTATCAGGCAGTGCCTTGCGAAACTAATGATGTATTGATATTTCCTGGATATATGCGTCATAGAGTGCAACAAAATAAAAACAAGACCGACGAACGACTTGTTCTAACGCTCAATATCAAATGAGAGAATTCAAAGTTTGCTATCCTGATGCCAACAACATCAATAAAGTTCTTAAACTCAAACCCATTAAGGACTTCAATGTCAAGTATGTAAAACTTGACAAGGAAATCGGGTATTGGGTGTCGGATCACCCGTTTATTGACAACGGTTTTGATATCTTTAGAGAATTAATAGCTTCATTTCCTATACAGAAAGACAATAATCATCCTGATAATATGGATCCCAACCCATTTGATACCATACATGTACCCGAGTGGGTCAGTGGAAATATTGTCTCAGTGGTTGAAGAATTTTATCGCATGAGCAACACAAAAACTATCTTTGTACCGCAACTGCATGAATGGGGTAATGTTTATTTCAAAGCAAAAGCCCGCCCCATAACCTGCTGGCGAATTCCACATATTGATTATATACATGGCTTGGTTGCAAATTTATGGTTTACAGATCATGATATTACAGACAGCGGAACCAAATTGTATCACTACACCGGCAAGATGTATAACGAAATTTACGACTTTCAGCAAGATACTGATCATCCAAGATACAAAGAATGGCAACAGTTGGCTGACAAACCTACTCGCGCAGATGCTTGGTTTAATATTCCCGATGAAGAATTACGAACTTGGGGATTTGAATGTGTAGGCATTGCCCCAACCAAAGAAGGCACAATGACCTGGTACAATTCAAATGTTTGCCACCTTGCATATATTTCTGAAAAAGTAGATTTTAGATGGAGTCATACATTTGCATTTAGCCATGAAACACACCCTAGTACTATGGGAGATTTGTTTAGATGAACTATGATTTATATTTTCCAACTCCCATATGGTGGGAGGATACCAATTTTGATACCGAAGACATGCTTAAACTATGTTATTCAGTAAAAGAACAAGATCCTATTGGAAGAAAATTAAGCAATGACGGTGGCTGGCAAAGCAAAGACTTTAGGCCTGGAAAATACCCCGAGCTAAAAGTCTTAGAAGATAGAATAATGGCGCAGGCACAGCAATGTATACGTGATTTTGGATTTGATGAAAATTCATGTTTTCCTGTGTTAGAGAATATATGGCTCAATGTCAACGGCAAGCACAATTCCAACATGGTCCATATGCATGATGCATCGTTTGTGTCGGGCGTATTTTACCTAAAGGCTCGCCCCGGGCAGGGTAAAATTACCATGTATAAAAATATGATGCAAGATTTTGCCACAATGTCATTTGCAAATTTAGAAAAATTTACTCAGATCAGCGCATCTGCAATCAGCTATGATCCATTTACTAGTAGGTTGATCATGTTCCCGGGATGGTTGCCTCACGGAGTATCTGCTAACGAGTTAGACGAAGATCGAGTTTCACTTTCATTTAATGTAAAAATAATTAGGACCGACGATGAACGCTATAGGCCAACGATTAGTTAACGAGACCAATCTTCTATACGAGGATAAACCGCATTATTTTAAAAACTTATTACCAGGTGTAAAAGAAATGCTGACCTGGGCTGATGTTGAAAAATGTGCTAACAACCCTGCCCTTTATAATTTTGAAATGATTGGTAAAGATAATATCAAAATTGAAATTCCAATGCATAAAAAAGCATGGGTATTTTCTAAACCAGTGCAGGATAAGGCATTTATAGTGGATCATATCAACAAAGGCAACGGTTTTGTCATCATGGACTATGGGTTTTACAGTGAAAAGACCAATGAACTACTAAAAATACTTGAAACAATCTATGATGTAAATGGTGCTATCCACGTGTATGGCGGACTTGCTGATGCAAAGTCATTCTGGATACACGAGGATTATCCGTCTAACTTTATTTTTCAAGCAGAAGGTAAAACTAGATGGAAAGTGTACAACAATCGGATTTCTGCCATGTATAGAACTGGCACAATGAATCATAAATTAAAACATCAAGACCTTGACTTGGCATTCGATGTGGTACTTGAACCAGGTGATGCAATATACATACCATCCAGAGCATACCACATTGCAGAACCAATGGGACAGCGATTGAGTATGAGTGTTCCGTGTTGGACTAGATTGCCTACAGATGATCCCCGCGAAATGAATGACAGAAACAATTATAGGATTAACTATGACAGAAATATTTAAACCAAGGGAGTACTCGGGGGGTGTGAATTTTGACTATCAGAAAGCCATGTATGCTTATCTAACTGATATCAAGTTTGACTGGCATTACATGGAAGATACTACCACTGAAAAAACCAATCTTCCACAATATTCTACCCCAGCATTTGGAAATTTATTATACTATTCACAGCACGAATCAAATCCGCACTACGAATTTTTTAAACCGCTGATTGAAGCATTGGAACAAACCGCTGGATTTAAAATTAAAAAACTGCTGAGAATGCGAGCTGGTATGTTGCTCAACACCAAATATGTACTGCCAGGTATGCCTTACAAATATAATACGCCTCACATAGATTATGATATTGATCATTATACAGTAGTGTATTATGTGAACGAGTGTGACGGTGATACTGTGGTATTTCGTGAAATTGCTCCTGCTGAAAAATACTATAGCCTGCACAAGTGTACCCCACACCAAGGAAAGTTCTTGTTGTTTAACGGGCGGCATTATCATGCAAGTACCTGTCCCAAAGTGTACACCAAGCGTATTGCTATCACAATCAATTTTACTGCTGATATAGATGGATAATTTGTTTTTAAATAAATTCATAAACACCAAAAACTTGAGTAGTTCAGAGTTTATTAAATCTCACGACATTAAAAATCGGTTCCTGTATCCATATATGCCGACCATTGTGATTGATAATTTCTATAACGATCCTAATTTATGGAGAGAATTTGCGTTAGATCAAAAGTTTTTCAAAGGTGATCGGGGTAACTGGCCCGGCTTGAGAACTGAATTGTTGCATAAACTACACTATGATCTATTTAAAATCACGTTGAAAAAAATATTATTTGTTTTAAAAGATTACGGAATTACTCAAGTGGTCGAACTACAAACAGGATTCCAACTGATAGCTGAAGAGTATGGGCGCGGCTGGGTGCATGATGATGATCCATCGTTTCAATATGCAGGCATCATATATCTAAGCAAGGACGCTCCAATTGGTTCCGGCACTACAATATATGAAGACTCTGTGGACTTTGACGGAGATGTATATAACAAAATGTTTGAAACAGATGTTAACAATGCCTCTGCAGAAGATCGAGAAATATATGCAAAATACAGAGCAGAACAAGTGTCAAAATTTAAAAAAAGTATAGTGGTAGAAAATGTATACAATCGCTTTGTATTGTTTGATTCGCGTTGTTGGCACAGTGCTGATAATTTTTTTGGTAGCACACCGGACGATACTAGATTAACGCAGGTATTTTTTATCAAACAATGAAAACATTAAAACAACCAATCAAGGTTATTGATAACTTTTTTGAAGCTCCTGATTTATGGCAACACTATGCCCTGAAGCAACAGTTTGCTCGAGACAACAACTCAACTTGGCCCGGAACTCGAACTACTACACTGGATCAATTGGATATGGAACTGTTTAATTCCGTTGCATCTACTCTCATTAGTCATACACACGGTAAACAGTTCTTTTCTCTCTTAAAGATAAACTTTGCATCTGTTGACAGCAGTTATAATATTGGATGGATGCACCAAGACGAGCCGCAGTACAATGTTGCTGGCGTCATATTCTTGAATAAATTTGCTCCTGCCAATACTGGATTATCGTTTTACACAAAGGTTGCAGATAATAATCAAGACTACAACAGTTTGTTCTTTGAAGAATTAAAAGCTGATCCAGCCGATCGATCAGCGTTCGTTAAATTTAAAGAAGAACAACGTAGATTGTTCAAGCGGAATATGACTGTTGAAAATATTTTTAATAGATGTGTGATGTTTCCACCGGAACAATTCCATGCGGCTGACGGATACTTTGGCAATACACTAGATGATGCTAGATTAACAATTAATTTTTTTGGAATTTCAATATGACATCGGCTTTTGGTCACTTTAGTAATTTTGGGTTTGTTAGAGATACAGTGCCACCAGAACTGCTCGATGAATTACAAACAGAAATCGATTCAATCGATTTAACAGAACCAATAAAAGATAAACTGGCAGGCAATTTAGAGACTTCATACGTTCTTGAAAAATCAAGAACTAATTTGGAAAAGTTTGTATTGGGGTTGGCAAACGCATACTCTGCTGGGTTCGATGCAACTCAGACTGGTAAAAATCTCACAGGGGATAATTTATCTTTAAGATTGTTTTGGGTAAATTTTCAAAGAAAACACGAGTTCAATCCTATACACATGCACGATGGTGATTTCAGCTTTGTGATATGGTTAAAAGTTCCGTATAAACTTGCCGATGAAGTGAATATGCCCCGGGCCAAAAATTCTAATATGCCTCGAGGTGGTATGTTTAGTTTTTTCTATACTAATATATTTGGTGAAATTCGAGAAGCTGAATTTCCTATAGACAAGTTATGGGAAGGGCAAATATTGCTATTCCCAGCATGTTTACAACACATGGTATATCCATTTGCATCAACGGATGATGTGCGTATATCAATTTCAGGGAACATAAAAAGAAATGAATGACATTATAGAAGTTGACAATATTATCCCGCTTGATTATCAGAATCATTTACTTGATACATTCACAGGCTGGGAATTTCCATGGGTCCTTAATAAGAATATGGTGTCGGGCGACGAGTGTTTTAAGAACATGTCAAACAATCCTCCGGGATTTAATCACTTCTTTTACGAAAAAAGTGCGCCAGTGAGTAATTTCTTTCAACTGGTGTACCCGCTAGTATTAAGTATAACCAGTCAAGCAAAGGTACCCTTTAACAGACTATACAGAATGCGAGCCAATTTGACACTGGCAAATCAAAAATCGGACTCTGATATGTTGATGCCGCACATTGACAGTTTCCACCCGCACTGGAATGCAATTTACTATGTGAATGACAGCGACGGAGATACTATTATTTTTAACGAAACCAATGACGAGTTTGATCCGGGGCAAAAAGATATAGACAAAATTAAAAATGGTGAATTTACAATCAAACATAGAATTACTCCCAAGAAGGGTAAACTGATTGCGTTCCCAGGCAAATATTATCATACTGCAAGTTTCTGTAAAGAAGCAGACTATAGATGTTTAATCAATATTAACTTGGGAAATTTATTTGTATGACAGACTACACACTATATCAGTCAGAATTTATTGCCAACAATCAAGATTTAATATTTGAAGATATCAATCGTGCCCACGATTTATTTAGAGAAGTATTTCCTAATCAAGACTCAACTTGGACTTATCACAAGTATAATATATTTGCGCTAACTGCGCCGTCAACAGCATTTTATCAAATATACACAGAATTGAGAAACTTGGTCAGATCACAGTTGGGTAACGATAGGCCATTGTGGTTTCAAGCATGGATCAATTACCATCAACAATCCGAATTGTTAAAATGGCACGGGCACGAGTTTGATTATCACGGGTATATTGCAATTGACCCCAAGAATACCAAGACAGTATTTGAAGGGTATGAAATTGTAAACAAACCAGGACAGATTTACTTTGGTCCAGGCTGGAGAGAACATATGGTGGAAGCAATCTCACCATTTCAAGGAGTTAGAACTACAATTGGGTTTGATATATTTACAACTCCGGATAACCGCCATGTAGCCCACCCTTACACCAATATGAGTCTAATGCCATTGCTATGAAACAAGATTACTATATTATCAAAAATGCTATCAGCAAAGAACTGGCTGAATTTATTGCTCTTGAGTTTAGCATGATGGAAACTACTTGCAAGCATTTGTATCCCGATGCTGATTTGTCAGATTTATGTAAAGGCACATTCGCTCGTTACAGTCCGCTAATGGTAGAAGCATTGTCAGTATCACTACAGCCCAAGATTGAACAAGCAGTTGGAATGAAATTGTTGCCAACATACTCTTATGCACGTATCTACTACAAAGACACTGATTTAAAATCCCATTTTGATCGTGCAAGTTCTGAAGTCACAGTTAGCGTGTGCCTACAACAAACAGCCACATGGCCCTTGTATGTAAAAAATGCCGAAGGAGTAATCCACGCAATCAATTTGGAAGTGGGCGATGCTGGAATTTATTGCGGCCGCAAGCACGAACACTGGCGAGAACCTTTACAAGAAGAAGGTCAGCATGTTCAAGCATTTTTACAATACGTTGACGCTGAAGGTGACGATGCCTGGCTTAAATGGGATACTCGACCCTGTTTAGGGTTACCTTTTGAGTATGCCAGCCAGGCAATACAATCAGAATTAAGTCACATTAAGAATGTTAAAAACTTAATGGATTCTGTTGGTAAACTGTAATCAAGCGGGTTTGCTGTTAATAAACACAGCACCTTCTGGAACTTTGGATTCTTCAACTTTCAAAGGGCCAGCCACGTGCCAACGTGGTCCGTCGACATCATTGAATATCACACCTGCTTCGTTACGTGTGTTTGCATAACAATACTTTTCAATGGTATGTAATGCTGATGTGTTTGGGTTATCACCATCTCTTAAAATTACTTTGTAAATGTTCATTTACTATCTCCTACGATAAATGTATTTAGTTTGTTTTATCCAGCCATTCTTCAATGGTCCAAAATGGCTCAACAAGAATCTTGTACTTGTCTCTGTTGATATTTAGTACTTTTTCTCCTACCTTGAGAAACTTTTCATTTGTTTTTGCTAAATTGGTGTGATCAAATACAGACAGCCCCTGCAACACCATGAGCCAAGCACTTGCAGAATATCCGTGACAATACGGTTCAGGGCGATCGCTGTTAAAATATTCTCCCCAAGCAGTTAATTTTTCCTTTAAACTTGGAGGAATACGAAATTCGTCATATGCATGACTTTTCCAGAAGTCAGTGTCTCTACGTTGCCCTCTATAATGCAATGCTAGAAAGTCTCTAATATCTTCGGTAATATACCATATGCGATCGTTGAATCTCTTAATTGTTTCAGTGGGATGGTTGGCTTCGTAAGGGCTCCAATAGTCCTGTAAACCAAACAAACTTTCAACAATAACTGCAATTCCGTTAGCTTCAAGCGGTTCTAAAAAGCCACTACTGAGTCCTATAGCAACAACATTGTTTTTCCAAGCGTTGCGCATCATGCCAGGGTCGAACTGAAAATTAGCAATTGGTTCTATCTTTTTATTGAATCGTAATTCAGCTTCCTGCACTGCTTGATCAAGTGTTATATGATCCGGATCATAAATGTATCCGTTGCCAGACCTGTTGCGAATATTGATGTTCCAACTCCAACCGTATTTCATAGCAGTGGCATTGGTAGTCACACACGGACAAGTTTCATCCCACCATGCCACAACTGCTCTGGATGGAAAATAACTGGTGGCATCAACAATTGGTTCTTTCAGTTGTTTACCCAACAGTAATCTTGCAAATCCTGAGCAATCAAAAAACCAGTCACCTTCTGCAACACGCCCATTGGTTAGTGTTATACTGGTAACGTCACCGTTGAGATCCTGCATGGTCTGCTGGAACTCGCCTTCTAATAAAGTGATACCCCGTTCCAGTCCTATTTTTTTAAGATAGGCAGCGGTGCTTCTGCTTTCAAAATGCCACATGGGCACACATGGAATATCAGAGGCAGCTCCAAACGGTACTTTGTTCTCTTTGATAAAATAATTGGCATAGAATGCGTCTGCTGTAGGAATACGGTTTGCCAATATGGTACGCATGTATCTATCCTTGGCGCTCTCGGCATTCATGAGGGACATCAAAGTTCCCACAGTCAATTCATCTCGATTTTCTGCAAAATAATCAGTCCAACCGTTGAGATATGGTGCATAATCAGTTTGAAGTGAGTGAATAAATTCTGTGCCTACTCCATTCCAGTCAGTGAACTTGCCACCCAACTTGGGTGTGGCATTAACCTGTCGAATAAAATCATTTATATCAATTCGTAAATGTTTTAATAATGTTACAAATGTAGTATTACCGCTTTCGCCTGCAATAATAGGCGGCTGATTAGGATTCTCAATAACAGTAACTTGTGCCCTGTGCCAATTGCGTTGGACGAACAGGGCAGTTAACCATCCTGCTGTACCGCCTCCTAATACAACAACTTTAGAATTTGTATACATGTGGGTTTGCTCGTTGTTTAATTATTTCTAGTGCTTGTCTATGTGAATAGAACGTGTCATTTTCATCACTTAGCTTGGTGGCTTTCATAAATTCATCAGTGTCTGCTGAGTGTGCTAACATATGAGCTTCATACTTGTCTCGAATACTTGTATTATCAAACATACCCAGACCATGCATAACTTGACCATAATTTAAATATGAAAACAGTATCATGGGATGATTAAACAGATTAATGTTTGGATATCCTTTCTTGAAATAGTCTAAGTATTTTGCGTTAAATTCTGTAGGTACAATTTCATTTTTGCACCAACGCCAGAACTCACTGTTGTCACGTTTGGTAAAATAATGTAGTTGTATAAAGTCTATAATATTTTCTGAAATAGTTTTCATATGTTTGTTATAGCGTTCGGCAGTTAGTTCTTCACCTCGTTCATAAAAGAACAAATCAGGTAGCATCATAGATGCTTGCTGTATAGTAGTGCCAATACTGCTAGCTTCGAGCGGCTCGACAAATATACCGCTTAACCCAACCATAACACAATTTTTAATCCAGTAGTTTTCTACATAGCCTGCACTAAATTTAACCTTCTTACCAATAGTAAGTGTCTGATCAATGCCAAGATTATTTTTATAATGTTGTGAAACTTCATCAAACGCATGGGTCTCATTCATAAACTCATCGCAGAATACATAGCCATTGCCGTAACGCTCTTGCGTGGGTATGCGCCACACCCATCCACTGCTTAGGGCCGTTGCTTCCGTGTAGGAAGGTATAACTTCAGTGTAATCTGTTGGAAATGCAATAGCACTGTTCATAGGCAACTGCTTGGAACAGTCAACCCATTTAGCACCTAACTTGCTGCCAATAATTCTTTTGAATCCACTACAGTCAATATAAAACTCATATGCATGATGTGTACCGGTTACGTCAACTAGTTCTTTAACATACCCATCTTCATCAAGAATGACATCTTCAACTTCAGTGTCTATAACTGTAATTTTTCTTTCTTTACACACTCTATGTAAGAAGTCATTGAGTTTATTAGTGTCAAAGTGATATTGACTTAATATATCATGTACCGGCTCAATATGCAGACCGTCTTGCGCCTTGCGCCACACGGTATCTAACGGATCCCAATCTTCACCAATCATACGCAACCAAGTAAATGGAAGTCCGTGTACTTTCGACACAGAACCATACTGCTCTGATAAACTATGGAAATAACTTTTGCCATCACCGTTCCAGTCAGTAAACTTAATACCTATTTTAAATGTAGCACCAGTTTCTCGAACTAACGAAAAAATATCAATATCCACGTGCCGCATAAACACACGCCAGTGCTCAGTTGATCCTTCGCCTACCCCGATAATACCTATCTTTGAACTTTCAATCATGGTGATTTTAATCTCTGGCCATGCTTTGCGTAGCATCAATGCGGTGACTAGGCCGCTAGTTCCGCCACCGAGTATACAAACTGAATTGATCATAATGCGTATTCTATTCCTTTTAATCGCTGTTTAACAAGGGCAATAGCATCCTTGTGTTTCATCCACCCATCTGTAGTAGAACTATGCATTTGTTTAATGTTGCTTTCACACCGCTCTCTATATTTTGCTCCGTATTGTGCATCGTATAACTGTTTAATTTTAGCAGTATCAAACATTCTTAGCCCATGCATAACTTGTGTCCAGTTTAAACAATCATAAATTCTAAACAACGACATTAAACCGTCTTCTGGTAATACTATTTGATTAATAAAATTTGTTTTAAAATTTTCTATGTTAGCTTTATTAAACTCTGTCATCTTTATATCATGTTTACACCAGCGCCAGAACTCTGTATCTTCTCGCTGTGTGAAATAGTGTAGCTGAATAAAGTCTAACACGTTTAGCATCATATCGTCAAATACTCTATTATACTCGTTAATTGTTGCAGAGTCATTACGATGCCAGTTCCATAATCCAGCAACTAATAATCTTGATTGTTGAATAGTAGTTGAGATACTGCTAGCTTCAAGGGGCTCTACAAAGTTACTGCTAAGACCAATACTTACACAGTTCTTGATCCATGCCTTGTTTACTCTTCCTGATACAAAGTTAATCTTTCTGCCAATATTAATAGTGTCTTTAAAATGTGTTTGTATTTCTGCGATCGCTTGATCTTCAGTAATAAATTGATCGCTGAATACGTATCCATTACCAAAGCGCCCCTGTACCGGACTGCGCCAGTGCCATCCACTGTCCATGGCTTTCGATAATGTGTATACTGGTATGTCATCTTGATCAGTAGTTTGAAAGGCTACTGCACTGTTCATTGGTAAATGAGCCGACCAGTCAACCCACGTAGCACCAAGTTTGGATGCAATTACTCGTCTAAATCCGCTACTGTCAATAAAGAAGTCTGCAGAGTAGTGTTGATTATCAGAGCTAACAATTGATTTGACAAAACCAGCATCGTCTAAAACACAGTCTACAACTTCAGCTTCAACTATAGATATACCTCGTCCAGTACATAATTTTTCTAAGTATGCATTTAATTTTTCACTGTCAAAGTGAAACTGATAGTAATCAGTTAACGGTTCCGCCACCATGTTGTCTTCAAGGATCATCTTCCAGTGCATATCCTCAGCTTTTATACCGTCACCTATTATTCGCATCATAGAGTATGCCGCGCCAGTATGTGGATCCATTCCGACATATCCTTCGGGTAAACTATGAAAATAGCTAGTACCGTCACCGTGCCAATTTTCAAACTTAATACCTGTTTTAATAGTCGCACCGCAATGCTCAATTAATTCTATAAAACTAATACCAACTGCATTAGCAAATCGTGTCCAGTGTTCAGTAGATCCCTCTCCGACACCTATGGTTCCAATTTTGCTGGATTTGACCAAGGTAATATCAAGGTGCGGAATAGATGCCTTGAGGTACAGTGCATTCATTAAACCAGCGTTGCCGCCACCTAGTACACAAATTGAGTTTATCATAACCAGTTCTTCTCGAAGTTTTTTTGTAGTGTAATATATATCATTGTACACGCAGATGTTCTGCAGACCTGAAAGGAACTATGTCCGAAAAGCAACTATGGCCTTTGTTTTCAAAGCCAATTTTTAAAACACACTTAGACGTTTCTAAAGTGGACTTGTCTAATATCAAATGGGCAAGGAACTATCAAAACTGGATTAGCGAATCTCAAAAAGTGCTTGACGATCCTGTATTAACTGACTTTGCCAATCAGATTTCAGATAACCTTGTGGAATACTTTTACGGAATCATGGGTGCAAATCCAAATGTAAAGATGTATGTTACTGAAAGTTGGTTTAACAAAACAGAAAAAGGACAAAGTCATCATAGACATTGGCATCCTAACAGTATCTTATCAGGTGTAGTTTATCTTGACAGCGAAGGCGACAGCGGCCGCATTAAATTTATTACCAGCCAGTATGACACAATTGAATACAATATTGTTGAGTCTAACTTGTATAATTCACGTAGTTGGTCAGTAGTTCCGGAAGCTGGTACTATGCTAATATTCCCCAGTAATGTAGAGCACATGGTTGAAGAGTACATTGGCGACAAACCGCGATTTAGTCTGTCGTTTAACACATTTATCAGCGGTGACATCAACGTAGATCCGTTGACTCGACTTAAAATTTAAATTTTATTCTTGGGATATTTGTTTCTAAAATAGCGAAACAGGTCAGTAATAATCCTGATTTTGTTACCCACTGTATCTGTCTTAGGGAATCGGCTGTGATTTGAAAACACATAAGCATCCTCTATTTCACGATCGACGTCGTCTGCACTATCAACTATAAATTCTATATTGTTACTGTTCAGTAACTCTCTGCTGATCGGTACATACTGTACAAGCGGTGTGCCTGCTTTGACAAGAACTTCGCCTTCAATTATATGCCAAAATAGTTGTACACTGATTGCATGCATGTAGCGTGGATCAACAATGCCAATAGCCGCAGTAAAGCGTTCTTCATTGGTATAAGTCACTGGAATTTGTAGGAATACAATATCGTCACTGGCTTTGACACGCCATGGCGTTTCCACTTTAACCCCACTATGATGATACTGTTTTTCGCTGTGCGGGCATTCTCGAGGTATTAACGGTTCAACCTGCGGAGGACTGTGCCAGCTGATGTAATAATCAGTGCCGCCAAATGTATATTTGTTGCTGTGACGTTTGAATGAAAATGGATGCTCCCAGGATATATCTGTAGGGCCCTTGCCTGTTTTGATAATAAAATCAGCCGGCGCACAAATCACATAGCCCGCTCGATTAATTTGTTTTATCGCCGGACAATTTAGTACAGTTTGATTGCCTTGTTCAGGACGATTGCGATCAAGATTACCTAATCCGTTCCAGTCGCGCTCAACAAGTGTATTTTTTATAACTGGATAAATGGTTGATACATTTTGATCAAGGGAATAAAATCTTACCCAGCTTTTTTTCTTTTTAAACCAATCAAACATTAGATTAACTCCACTAGATCGAAGACAGTTTGTAATTTTGTGCGAATAGTTTTGCTTGAAAAACTATTACGGAGTCCTTGATGCAAAGGTTTTGGAGAACGATCCATTGTAGCCCATGCCCAACCTTGATGTTCATCACTTAGCACAGGTACAAATTCTGCGTCAACTACACACAGGTAAGTGTGAAAGTTGAATACACGATCGTTTGATACAAATGTTTCTAGCGGAATAGTTTTTATTATGCTGGGGTGACTACCAATTTCTTCGGTAATTTCACGCTGTAGACCCTGCCAAGGCGTTTCGCCTGTGACATTGGTACCGCCCACTAGGCCCCAAGTACCTTCATGCTTACCTGTAGCTTTTTGTAGCAGTAGAAAACGTCTCGTAGATTTGGCATAAAACAATGCTCCGCTACAGACTATTTGTTCTTTTACAATATGATTTTCCATTGTGCGGCAGTATATTCACCCTCGAAACTCTTGACCCATGAAACACCGTTCCATAAGTATTGAACTCCTGTGTATATATTAGTTTGCCACACCATGGTATCGTGTTCTTGATTGCTGTTGAAAATAACACGCCATACAGTTCCTGTATATTCTATAATGTCATTGGCTTGAGCCACCAACGACCCCCACACAGACGACGGACTGGTATTGATACTACTGCCAATATCTTCAATCACAAGATATCGTCTTCCTGCCACAGCGCCAGTGGGCACATAGGTTTGTGGATTGATAATAGCATCAAATGTGCCAGGGCTATTGGGCCTACGACTGGCAGCGGCGTTGTAGTGTGCAGTATCTGTGCTGAGATACCCGTTGCTGTCAATACCCGTGTTGCTGGGATAAGTGTCTGGATTGTAATTGATCTGCAATAATTTTGTATCCAAACTGTTGACTGCAATAGTTCCTATCACATAGTTTCCGCTGGACTGCTGTAGGAATATTTGACTAGAACCTGCGGTATATTGTCCAGGATACAATTGGAACAGTTGTGCCCAATCTACAGGACTACCAGTGCTTGCAGGAATATCCAGAGTGGGTGCTAGGGGCACATATCCATCTGTACCACTGTACAATCTGGCCTGTCCGTTGTACACTTGAATGGTGTAGCCTGTGATAGTGGTAGTTTCTGTAGCCAGCAGTTGACCCAAGCTGGGTGCCACTCCGTCTGTTTGTAATGTAGGATCGATGCCCAGTCCGTCTATATAGCCTGCAGGATATGCACCTGATCCCTGATGTATGTTGGTGATAATTTTTGTAATAACACCAAGATGTTTGACTTTGACTGGCGGACTGATCCATATAGGCGATTCTAAAGTCAAGCTAGCAACATCTATGGCTGTGTCAGCGCCCTGGGGAACCTGTCTGCTGGACCATGTAGTATCAGTTAGATTTAACACACTGATACTGGTCCAGTCAATGTAGTTATCTGTGGTTTGTATTTCAAGACTGGGATTGAACAGCACCAGTATCTGTTCCAGTATTTGCAGTTTCTGATCAGTGCTTGATGCCCAGATGTCGCATTTCATTTTTAGATTAAATGGAGTTGGCATCAAACGTTCCACTGTGTAGTTACGTCCCTGTGCTGAAGTGTATTCGCCTGCACTGTTTACATCACGTTCACGAAAATGCAATTTGCCCACATAGGTTTGATCAGCCAGTCTGTTACGATCCAGTTCTAAACCTGTGATATACACTGCTATACGGGGTATAGTACTGATGGAGTTTTCTGAATTATTGTTCAATATACTGGCAACTTGTCGGTCAGCATCACCGTAAGTTACAGGCACTTGATGCAGTGTGCCATCACCATATTTGACCACAAAGTTACTGAACACACGAATTGTCTGTGTGAGATATCGTCTTATCTGCCCGTCATAGAACCATTGCATTAGAAATCCGCCTTAGGTCTGAGTGCAGTAGATAGACTTGATCTTTCTGCTTCTCTTGTGTTATATAGTGTGATGCTCCACTGTCCTGTACTAGGTATGACTTGCTGTATGCCATTGATCGTGGGCAAGTTGATTCGTAAACAAGCACTGGTAGTGCCAACTGGGCTGATATAGTTATATGAAGTGTACAGGGTTGTTGGATAATCGCTCAGTGCAAATCCCAGTGTGGTAACGCCTATTTTGATCACAGCATACTTGGCCACGCTGCCTGTCGCAAAAGTTATTCTAGTGTTGATAAATGTAGCATTTGCAACCAAGTTGACCACATCGGTAGCCACTTCGCTGTTGTAAGTGTAGTTGTTGTTGTTGATAAAACTGGTCTTGAGGGTACTGCGCGAGTCAGTCTGTGTCATGTCCATACGCACTGCATCCTCTACTTTGATCCAACTGTTGCCTTCAAATCTAAATAGTCTGTTGGGTAAAAAATCTGTTCTAAGATAAAAATCATTCTCACCGGGATATTCTGGAAACTGTATACCAAATCCAAAGGCATAGCCGTTGTCTGGAATTCCGTCGCCTATCAAATAGCCAGTGTAACCTGTGCGAACAGGAACTCCGGCATTTTCGTTTGCAAGATAATTTATCTGACTGGTATCCAGTGTTGACTCGTCGGCTGTCTGAACCACCGGCTTGCCTGTTGCAGGATCTACAGCCAATGTATAAAATTGTCTTGTTTCGTAACCGCTTTTTGGTGCATCTGCTTGACCTTGTGCCACCACTTGGTCGCCCACATTTACTATGGTATTGTAGTTGCTCAGTAGCTCGGCCAAGGTGGTGTTGGAACCAACTATAGGATCACCGTTGCTGTCAGCAATGGGTGCATTGAATATAGATGTAAACTGTTGTTGATTGGCCACCTTCTTGAGTTTTAATCTGTAGAGATGCGGAGCCCAGGTTACTGAAAATCCTTCACTTGCACGACCCACATCAGTAACTTGATAGTATCTGGGCAAACTGACATTGTAATTGTTTAGGGCAAAATCATCTCGTAGATGTGGCAGTTCTAATACATCACCAGTAATGGGCTTGCGCCCTATAATTTTTTGTATGTCATTGATGTGTACAGTCATGTAGACTGTGTCATTTTCAATGAAAAGTCCAAACTGACTAACATTAAAGTCAATGTTTTGAACTTGATATAGCCCACGAATTCTATAGATTTCTTTATCGTAGGTGCGATCTCGGTTTTCTAAAAACAGCAGATCTTGTATGTTGGTCACGCTGGTATTGGCATAGTTGGGCTGTGCCGCAGTGGCATTTTCAGCTGATGTATTGGCACCTAGATATTTGTGCCAATACACATCAGTTCCGCCCACAGTGAACATCTCTGAGGCTTGTCGGTCAATGAACTTGTAGTCCTTGCCTTTTTCTGGTTTGTATAGGGATAAGCGTGGCATAGTAACATATTTATCGATAGCTAAATATAGTACGAGGACAATTATATGGCAGATTCACTACCGTCAAGCACCCAAAGTACATCAACTGTAGAGCGTAACAAAGTATTTGAGTACGTCAAACTCATGCTGGGCGATGGTATGGTTGAAGTAGAACTTGATCCCGTTCACTATGAGATGGCTCTAGATCGTGCCCTAAATAGAATGCGTCAGCGCAGTCCCAACGCTGTAGAAGAAAGCTACATGTTTTTAGAACTAATACAGGACGAAAATGAATACAGATTACCTGATGAAGTTATCACAGTACGTCAAGTGTTTCGTAGAGCTATTGGCTCAAGAACTGGTATTGGTGCAGGCGGCACGCTATTTGAGCCGTTTAATCTAGCATATACCAATACCTATTTGATGAGTGGAAGTATGATGGGCGGATTGGCCACATACGATGCATTTGCTGGCTATCAGAAACTAGTGGGGCGTATGTTTGGTAGTTATATAGAATTCCTTTGGAAGCCTACCACACACATTTTGAACATTTTACAACGTCCTTTTGCACAGGGCGAACAGATTCTAGTGCAGACCTATAACTATCGCCCTGACTGGGTATTGTTACAAGATCCGTACGCCAAACAATGGATACGTGATTACACTTTGGCCACTAGTAAAGAAATGCTGGGCGAGGCACGTAGCAAGTTTGGATCAATATCGGGTCCTAGCAGTCCTGTAACATTGAACGGAACTGCACTAAAAAGCGAAGCCAAAGAGATGATTGAAAAATTGGACAAGGAATTAGAAATGCTAGTTCCCGGCGGTTCGGGCTATTATTTCGTAATAGGTTAAAAAATATATTGACCCCTGTAATAAAAGTGTTATATACTAGCACTACTTACAGGGGATTCTTATGATCATAGGTGTGTGCGGTTTTATTGGCTCGGGCAAAGATACTATTGCAGATTATCTAACTAACTTTCACGGGTTTAGACGAGAATCATTTGCCAACAGTCTTAAGGATGCTGTCAGCGCAGTGTTTGGTTGGGACAGAACCATGCTGGAAGGCCGCACAAAACAGGCCCGTGAATGGCGAGAACAAGTGGATCCTTGGTGGGCCGAAAGACTGGGCATGCCACATTTGACTCCGCGTTGGATCTTGCAATACTGGGGTACAGAAGTTTGCCGTCAGGGATTCCACGATGACATGTGGATTGCGGCACTGGAAAACAAACTGCGCACAAGTACAGACAATATTGTTATTAGTGATTGCCGATTCCCTAACGAAATCAAATCAATCAAAAGTGCAGGTGGACAAATTGTGTGTGTCGAACGCGGTATTCAACCACATTGGTTGGACATTGCTGTACAGGCAAATCGAGGCAGTGCCAATGCACAAGACTGGTTAAAAACTGAAATGATCCACGCAAGTGAAACTGCTTGGGTTGGTACTAGTTTTGATGCTGTGCTCAATAACAATGGCACTATTGACGATCTTTATCAACAGGTCAAACTGCTTATAGATCCGGAACTAGATCACCTTGACGCCAACGAACGCCCTCTTTATGTAGGACTCTCTGACAGTTTGCACATACAGTCTTGAGATTTGCATGATGGCAATTGTCTAAATTGCCATCAACATGAAACACAGCAAACACTTCTTTGTGCTGTGACTTAAACCCGCATTTATCGCAACTGAGTTTTACTTTGTATCCAGCACGAAGCCATCGTGCTGTTCCTTTGCCACCAAGGCAAGTTTCACACTTACGTCTGTAGTAAGTACGTCCGTTTTTGTGATAATTAACAGCGGCTGGCCTTAGGCCGCACATACACAGTGGTCTCATACAATTATTTAAGCCTTTTTATCCCCTTTTTGTGGTAGTATAACTGCACCAAAAAGTCCAAATGCCATAAATACATTAACAGCATGTCATCATGGAGATAACACAATGGCTCAATTAAGTTCACCAGGAATTAGCGTAACGGTTGTAAATGAATCGTTCTATACACCCGCTGCCCCAGGTACCATACCCCTAATCGTAGTAGCTTCACAAGCAAACAAAGCAAATTCAGCTGGCACAGGAATTGCCCCGGGCACGTTGGCTGCCAACGCTGGTGTAGTATATACACTGACCAGCCAAGCAGACCTAGGTGCCACATTTGGTGTACCTTACTTTCAAACAGACGCCAGCAACAATCCAGTAAATGCAGGTGAGATCAATGAATACGGTCTACAAGCTGCCTACAGTTTCTTGGGTGTTAGCAATCAAGCCTATGTGGTACGTGCTCCAGTTGACCTCGGACAACTGACAGGATCAACCAGCATACCAGTAGGTTCGCCAACAGCCGGTACATATTGGTGGAACACAACTGCCACAAACTATGGTGTATTTGAATGGAATGCCAATGCGGCAACTGCAACAAACGGACAAACATTTCAAGAACAGCAGTCAATAGGCAATCTGTTAGTTATTACCAACACAGCATACCTAAGTCCGTCAACAGGGTTTGATGGGTTAGATGTGTATGATAGCCCATTGGCCAGCTACGGAGCTTCAGGTAACTATGCCGTGGTTGCAAATTCATCAGCAACCAACACACATATTCTATGGTACAAAACAAAAAATACAGCAAACGACGGTACAGGTGGCTCAACTATTGCTGTCAGCAACAGTAGTTGGGTACAAGTTGGTACAACTGCTTGGGCCAAATCACAGCCAACTATCACTTCAACTGCACCAAGTCCAACATTTACTGCCAGTCAAACAATAATAATCAATGCCAACACAATCACCAATGCTGGCACAACGCTGGCAGGTTTGTCCACAGCGATCAACGCCAGCTCAGCATTGACCTCAGCAGGTATCACATCTAGTGTGCGCAACGGTTTCCTAAATATCTATTCAACCGGTGCTCAGGTTACTATCGCAGCCGGCACAATGTCGTTGACCACACTGGGTATTACAGCTGGTACATATAATCCACCAGTGTTGGTTATTGCACCGCATTATCAAGTTCCACAATTCGGCAATTATTCATCAGGCACACTGACCGGCACTACAGGATTCCCGTCAGGTTCAGTATGGATCAAAACAACTACAGTCAATCTAGGCGCCAACTTCAATATCAGTTTGTACAATGGTACAACTGCCAGCTGGATACAACAAACTTCAGTTACACAGTTGTATGCCAACAATCAGTCAGCGATGGCTGCATTGGATCCATTAGGTGGCGGTGCAAACATACCAGTGGGACAAGTTTATGTCAAGTTTAACGATACAGAATCACTCACAACAATCAACAGCATCAACTATCCAACCTACGCCAACTATAAAATTTACTATCGTGCGTCAACAGGTGCTACAACTGTAACATCTAATATCATCACAGCAAGTACATTTACTAGCGGTTCGAACACAATCGTAGCTGTGGCATCTAGTCAGATAGGCAGTTCTACACTAACATCAGCACCACAAGTGAGTGGTGCGGCAGTTACATTTACTGCTTCGGGCAACGCTACATCAGATGCACAGGCATTTGTGGCCGCGTTCAATGCCGCTGTACAAACATTGACCAACGTGGTAGCCAGCATTAATGCAAACAATCAGATTGTTATATCTCATACACAGGGTGGTGACATACGCTTTACTGATGGTACTAACACTCCGCTAAACAAGGCCTTTACCACAAGTGGCACTATCAGTATCAGCAATTTCTTTGCCGCTCCTGATTCAACAGGCAGCGACGGCAAGTATTTGGTATCAGCATGGGCCAATACACTGTCAATCTCTAGTAATACTCCTTGGGTAACAGTGAGCCCAACAGCACCTACATCAACTCCTGCCAACGGTACCCTATGGTATGACACAGTGATCACTGATTTAGACATCATGATCAATGATGGCACACGCTGGAGAGGCTACTGCTCAACTGCAGGAAAAGTTGTTGTCAACCAAGGTGTTGGCTATGCAAACAGTGCCACAACTACAGACATCAATGGTCCTATTATTTCTGCTACGCAACCAACCACTAACTCATCAGGTGCAAGTTTACAGCACGGTGATTTATGGTTAAATTCAAGCAATACAGAAGCTTGGCCAACGCTGTACACATGGAATGCATTGACCAAAGCATGGGTACTGATTGTCAACAGCGATCATACTACACAAAATGGTATTGTGTTTGCTGATGCTCGCTGGTATGATGACAGCACCAACTCGGCCAGCGCAAAAACAGGCGCAGCCAGTCCACAAACTATTGCAGGCGCCGCAACTGGCACACTGATTACTAGTGACTTTGTAGATTTTGACTGTCCTAATCCAGCACTGTATCCAAAAGGTATGTTGTTGTGGAACACACGTCGTTCAGGATTCAACGTTAAGAAGTATGTTACTAATTATGTTAATGTGGCCGCTCAAAACACAATCCTAAGTGGTTCTCCTTACATGACTTATTACTATCCAGATCGTTGGGTAACAGCAAGTCCTAATGATTATTTAGGTGTAGGACAGTTTGGCCGTAAGAGTCAACGTGCAGTGGTGGTAGCATCATTGAACGGATTGATCAACAGCAATCAAAACATGCGTAACGAAGACAGTCTCACTTACGATTTACTATGTTGCCCAGGATATATTGAAACAACCAGTTCTTTGGTTAATTTAAACACAGGACGCGGTCTACTATCATTTATCGTAGCAGATGCTCCGGCACGTTTGACACCAGATGCAACAAGCCTAAGTGCTTGGGGCAGTAACTCAAAGAATGCCACAGGTGACGGTGAAATTGGTCTGATTACAACTGACAGTAATACAGCAGTTTACTATCCATGGGGTGAAACCACTGACTTGTACGGCAACAATATTGCTGTACCTCCAAGCCATATCATGCTACGCACAATCGCACTAAGCGACAACGTGAGTTATCCATGGTTTGCACCAGCAGGTGTACGTCGCGGTGGAGTTACCAATGCAAACTCAGTTGGTTACATTGTTGGACAAACAGGTGTGTTTATGCCAACATCACTAAACACAGGACAACGCGATACGCTGGCCAAAGTACAGGTTAATCCTATTACCTATATTGGTGGCACAGGTCTAGTTGTATATGGGCAGTTTACACGTTCGTTAGTTGCCAGTGCAGTGAATCGTATCAATGTGGCACGTTTGGTAATTTATCTACGCTACCAGTTGAATGCTATTGCTAAACCATATGTATTTGAACCAAACGATACAATTACACGTAACTCAATCAAACAACAAATTGAAAAATTAATGCTGAATCTCACAGGAGAACGAGCCTTGTACGATTACTTGATAGTATGCGATACAACTAACAATACTCCGAGCAGAATAGATGCTAATGAGTTACACGTTGATATAGCTATTGAGCCAGTCAAGGCAGTGGAATTTATTTACATTCCATTACGTTTAGAGAACACTGGCGCTATTGCTGGTTTAGGTAGCAAATAAAGGAGAAATTAAATGGCAATCGCGGCACTATCAAACTTCACAGTACCATTAGCTTCAGATCAAAGCGCGGCTTCACAGGGCATGTTGATGCCAAAGTTAAAATATAGATTTCGTATCATGTTTGAAAACTTTGGTGTAAGCACTCCTACAACTGAGCTGACAAAGCAAGTTGCAGAAGCATCTCGCCCACAGGTCAAATTTACTGATCAAGTTATTGAAATCTACAACAGCAAAATCCACTATGCAGGCAAGCCAAGCTGGGAACCAATTCCTATCAAACTACGTGATGATGTCACTGGTGCTGTTAGCAAGCTAGTAGGCGAACAAAATCAGAAACAGTTTGACTTCTTTGAACAAAGTTCAGCGGCGTCAGCTGGTGATTACAAGTTTACCATGCGTATTGAAATTCTAGACGGAGGCAACGGCAATGTTGCTCCGGGTGTACTAGAAACATGGTTATGTTATGGATGCTATGTTGAATCAACTAACTGGCAAGATTTAAAATATAGTGAACAAGGTCCAGCTATGATCGACTTATCAATACGTTTTGACAATGCGGTACAAACTGCGCCTGTTCCAGCTATCGGTAGTCCAACACCGGTAATGAACAATGTTAAAACTGGTCGCAACGTACTAGGTTCATAAAACTAAGCCTGCACTTGCAGGCTTTTTATTGACTATCCATTAACTACGCACTTTATACATAGAATAAATACTGTATGGCATTCACAAGTAATGATAAATTAAAGTCTGATGCATTTACCCATCTGCGAGATCAACGTCACGCGGCAGATCTGTTTAATGCTGATCAATTTAGACTCGCTCCCAAGTTTGGCTTTCAATTTCATGTGGCATTCGGAATCAATACAGGCGCTCTACAGAACACAGCTATAGTACAGCGATACGGTGCTGAGATCAACATGCTGGTCAAGAGTATAGCTTTACCAAACTATACAGTACAAACAGAAACGCTGAATCAATACAATAGAAAAAAGATAGTGCAGTACTATCACAAGCCCGGTGAGATTGAAGTCAAGTTTCATGATGATAATATGGGTTTGATAAATCAGTTGTGGCAAAACTACTACACTTACTATTATGCAGACCCAATGTCGGCAAAGGTGCCGGGAGCATATGCAAGAAATGCCATGCAGAGCTATGACTATATTCCTACCAGTTACGGCCTTGACAATGGCAGTACAGACCCATTCTTTAATTATATAAAAATCTATCAAATAGCTAGACACGAATACGTTGAATATATTTTAACTAATCCCATAATCACCAGTTGGAATCACAACAGAGTTGATTACGCTGACACAAAGACACGCGAATTTGACATGAAGATCATGTATGAAGCAGTAAGCTATAACATCGGAGCAGTTGATCCAAACAAAGATCCTGCCGGAGGTGTTGAAGGATTCGGAGAAGCTCATTATGATAAAGGTCCTAGTCCACTTCTGGGTATTAATCCTGATCCAACTGTGATAGATCCCAGTTTTGTACAAAGTTTAGATTTAGAAGGTGCTCGTGGATCCATACTGGCCAGTGTGATAAATCAGATAGCCGGCGCTCAGAATACACAACCATCTATCAATGATTCGGGTACAGCAGGATTGCTAACTCCGCCTACCGGCACAAACGTAGGAGGTTTATCGGGTATTTCATTTCCACAAAATAACACTGCAGGAAATGCGTCTACCACAGCCACAACATCAGGAATTACAGAATGATAACAGGTAATCTTCCTATCTCCCCACATGCAGGAGCAACTGATGTCAAAATGTTTTTTGACAATTATTTTACAACTCAGGTAAGTTTTCCCGCAGCCGAGATAGATGCCGCTATAGGTTTTTTTGCAAAAAGAGGGTTTGATGATAGCAGTGCCAGTTCAACTGCTATAATTTTACTTAATCAAGCTAGAGTAGAAAATGTTTCAGTGTTTAGCCTACTTGATAAATTGAAAGGACTAACTGACATTCAGTTGGGCCAGGTTATAGCACAGGTTCTAAATGCATATAGAGAAAAGACCAGTTTGTTGGGCTACAGAACTGCGGTAGTTACTGATACATTCGAAGCTCGTAACATACTGGTATAACATGGCCAAGTTTGCTCGCGGCAAGTTCAGTATGAAAAACCCAGAAAAGTATGTGGGCAACAAGATGCCAACCTACAGAAGCAGTTGGGAGTGGAGTTTTATGAACTTTTGCGACAACAACGACAGTGTGGTCAAATGGGCCAGTGAAGCTGTACAGATCCCCTATAGAGACCCCCTTACTGAACGCCAAACTGTTTATGTGCCTGATTTTTTTATACAGTACGTGGATAAAAATGGCCGCATGCTACTGGAACTGATTGAGATAAAACCTGCCAGTCAAACTATATTAGAGCGGGTGGGCAAGAACAAATTTAATCAAGCACAGTTTGTAAAGAATCAGGCCAAATGGGCTGCCGCCGGTGCTTGGTGCAAGCAACAGGGCTTGAAGTTTCGTATTCTCAATGAAAATGACATATTCAGTCACCGCTAGGTATAAGTAATACTATGACAAAGAAATTAGAAGAAGTGTTGAATCTTCCCGAAAGCAAGAAGATTGTCAAGGAAGAAGAAAAGAAACAGGCCAAAGCTGATCTAGCGCAACCGTTTCTTCGCGATATCAGTGAGTATGACAAGATATCGGCTGCACTGCCACAGGTCAAAGGCTTGGGTGATTTGGGTGATAGTGAGCTGGATGAACTGGCTCAAAAAGCCAAAGATGCCTACGAGGACATCATGGATTTGGGCATGAATGTAGAAGCTAGATACAGCGGTAGGTTATTTGAAGTTGCGGCCAGCATGCTGGGTCATGCTATTCAAGCCAAAACTGCCAAACTGGATAAAAAGCTAAAAATGATCGACTTGCAGATTAAGAAGCAAAAATTAGATCAAGATACTAATAATGACGACAGCGTTACAATACAAGGTGACGGCGTTATTATCACAGATCGCAACAGTTTGTTAGAGAAATTAAAGAATTTAAAATAAATATATGACTAGGATCATACTATGAAATCATTCAAACACTACTTGACAGAAAGTACAAAAACATACGAATTTAAAATAAAGATCGCCGGGGATCATACCAAAGATGCTGTGGCGCAGATCAAAGCTAGTCTAGCTGAATTCCATTGCGGCAAAGTATCTTCTGGTAAGACTACTCCGATCAGCGAGCGTCAATCAGATTTCCCCGAGCACAGAAATACAGAAATGACTGTGTATGATATTGAAACTAATTATCCAGCTACCAGCTTGCAAATACGTGATCGTATCTCAGTGGGTTTGGGAGTAACACACAATCACGTCAAAGTACACAGCATGTACGAAGAGCTTGAGAACGAAATTAATCATCAGCATGACAATCCTACAGGTGAAGCATTTATTGGTCGAGAACAAGATCCCAGCAACAACGGCAATATGGTCAATGACGAGTACAAATATAATCTATTAAAAGAATTGGGTAAAACCAAACATCAGGGTACACAGTTTAAAGGATACAATGATCAACTCCTAGCTGACAGTGTTCCAGGCCTTGCTCCAGAATATCGTAAAGAAAAACAATCCAAGCAAGATGGTAAACACTTGAGTACTATTGGCACAACGCAAAATAATATGCCTGCTATAGTTAAAGGAGCAAGATAATGAACTTAAAAGATCTAATAGCAAAAATGGATGCTATCGAGGAAGGTGTAGCTGAATGTGGCGCAATGCCCATGCCTGGCGCAATTATGTCAATAGGACCACAGGCACATCAAGGCCAACCAGATAATGTGTCAATGACTATCAATGTCAACGGTCAGGGCGAAGGCGGCCTTCGTAGCATTATGAATATCCTACGCGATATTGAAGCCGGCGAAGAGTCAGGTCACGATGAGCCAATTATGGGAACTGAAGAAGTTCTAAATGTGCAAGGCGATGAAAGTCCATTGTCTGTATCACCCGATGAAGAGATGGAAGAAGTCATCCATGACGATGAAGAAAGTTGGGGCAATTCTGCACACGGTGGTCACAAGCATCATACACACGGTGCAGAGGCTGTTACATTCAGCGGTGACGACATGAATAGCAAAGGCAAGATTAGCCCTGTATCACGTGCTCCTGGTACTAACTCATTACGTGAGCCAAGCCAATTTGATGAAGCATTGGTCAGTCGCTTGACAGCAATGTATCAAGAAATCAAAGAAGCATAAAAGATAAATTTAAGAAAAAGAAAAAAATTCGTCGCAGTTAGCACTCTGTTTCCAGTGCCAAATAGACCCCTAGGGGTCTATTTTTTTGATTAAATAAACATATGGCAAAATCACTCGACGGCGTCTTAACAAAAAAGGCGCATACCAAAGAAAAGTTTACAGAGGAGCAGGTACAGCACTTGCAGGCCTGTGCTGATCCTACCAATGGATACCTGCATTTTGCTAGGAATTTTTTCCATATACAGCATCCGGTCAAAGGCAAGGTAAAATTTGAACCTTACGATTATCAAGTAAGGTTATTGCAGGCCTATCATGATTATCGCTTTAACATTAATATGCTGCCGCGGCAGAGTGGCAAGACAACTTGTGCCGCAGGCTATCTATTATGGTTTGCTATGTTTCATCCAGATCAGACTATTCTGGTTGCCGCACACAAATACACAGGCTCACAGGAGATTATGCAACGTATTCGTTATGGATACGAATTATGCGATGACTACATACGTGCTGGGGTTGTCAATTACAACAAAGGGAGCATTGAATTTGAAAACGGATCTAGAATTGTTTCAGCTACTACTACTGGTAATACCGGTCGTGGTATGTCCATATCCTTACTATATTGCGATGAGTTTGCTTTCGTACAACCTAACATTGCTACAGAATTTTGGACTTCAATATCGCCGACACTAGCAACTGGTGGACGAGCAATTATCACAAGTACACCTAACTCAGATGAAGATGAATTTGCTATCATCTGGAAGGAAAGCCAGGACCTATTTGACGAGTTTGGCAATGCACGAGATGACGGCAAAGGTCGCAATGGATTTCACGGATTCCGGGCAGAGTGGTATGAACACCCAGATCGGGATGAGGAATGGAAACGTGTTGAGACCGGACGTATCGGCGAAGAACGTTTCCGTCGTGAGTACGGTTGTGAATTCATCGTGTATGATGAAACACTTATCAGTTCACTTAAACTTATTGATCTAGTGGGCAGAGATCCGCTATGGAAAATGGGGCAAGTGCGATGGTATAAGAAACCCGAACAGGATCGTGTATATCTTGTGGCATTGGATCCCAGTCTAGGCACAGGTGGCGACTACGGTGCCATTGAAGTGTTTGAAATGCCATCCATGATACAGATAGCAGAGTGGCAACACAACATTACTCCTATACAGCAACAGGTCAAAATATTTAGAGATGTGCTGAAATATATCGCAGACGAAATTGGTGAAAACAGTTATTCAAGTATCTACTGGAGTGTGGAAAATAACACTGTGGGTGAAAGCGCACTGGTGGTTATTGACAACTTGGGAGAAGAAACTTTTCCGGGAATATTTCTCAGCGAGCCGGCACGTAAAGGGCATGTGAAAAAATTCCGCAAAGGATTCAACACCACATTTGGTAACAAAATAGCCACTTGCGCTAAAACAAAATTCCTCGTTGAAGAGGAAAAAATGACCATAAACAGCAGACCCTTGATATCAGAACTCAAAACTTTCATAGCCGCAGGCACTACGTTCAAGGCCAAAGAAGGACAGCACGATGATCTAGTATCTGCCCTGCTTTTGGTAGTACGTATGAGTCAAGTGCTAGCAGAATGGGATCCTCAAGTGCTGGAACGTATTAGAGTTACCAGCGATTGGGCTGAAGATCCAGAATTTGAACCGCCTATGCCTATATTCGTATCTTCGGGTATGTGATAAATATAACATGAACAAGAATTTAAATAAAATTGCACAAGATCTGTATGGGAAGATTGAAACACGGTTTCCTAATATCAAGATCGGTGATGAAAATGCTGGTGTTTTGAGCAAAAAGACCGATATTCCCGATGCACGTTTTTTCGAATTTGAATACGAAGATGACGGAGAAAAGTTGGGAACTATTGCCATCACGCTGGATGCAGATGACGGAATCGTTATTCAAGTCAGCGGACAGTTGGCTGACAGCAAGCACTACGGAGCATTTAGATTTATCCGCAGTTTTAGACAATTTGCCAAAAATCGCTTGTTAAAATTCCATGTGCAAAATATCGGCAAAGATCATCTAGACAAACGTGATTACAATTTTCAAGCGAAACCTAAGGAAGAACCAGTTATGCTATCGCAACAACAACCCATGATGGAAAGTAAGATGTACGGTAACGCTCGCATGAGTTACCAGGATCTAGGCGAAGCACGCCTAGTGATCAAACACAGTCAACCGGTGAATCCAGAGATTGCCGCTGGCCGCACCATGCACATTGACAGCATCTATGTTGAAAACTCACAAGGTGAACGTTTCAAATATCCATTCAAACATCTCAGTGGTGCTCGTGCAATGGCTGAACATCTCAAACATGACGGAATTCCCTATGATGCAATCGGCAAACATATTACCAGTCTAAGCGAAGAACTGGCTCAACTACGCAAGTTCAAAGGCTATGTTACACGCAACTCCACACTGGCAGAAGCAATGAACGACATCACCCCACGGGTGCTGGAGCGCATTGAAGCAGTTAAAAAAGAAGTAGACATGTTACAACGTCCAGCATACTATGAAACATTTGCTGAATCATTTGAAGATCAAGAAGACCAAATGATACCAGAAGACATCATGAGTGATTGGATTGATCGACTAACAATACGCACATTCAACGAAGAATTAAAAACAGCATTTCCTTACATCTTCCGTTTAGTTGATGAAACATCTATCCCAACAAAAGAAGTAACGCCAGATGATTTGCTAGATGAAGCAGGCGCTGGCGCTATACAAGCCGCTGTTGCAATTGCCAAGAAGAAATCAGGCAAATATGACAAAGATGGCAAACGTTTGAAAGAAAGCCCAGAAGATCAATTTGAATCATTCCTTGACAGCATTATGACTGAAGCAGAAGATGACGGCCACAATAATCTTTTTAGTCCAGACATTGAGAAAAGGTCTCAAGCACTTGAACAACTAAAACAGCTGATGTCAAACGGAGAATTCAGTGCAGGCGACGGCGGAATGAATGCTATTGCTAGTATTAAAGGCATAATTGACAGCGAATATCTAAATGACGAGTTATCAAGTTTGAGCGGTGATGACGATGCAGGGACAGCAATCAAATTGTATCTTAAACATGTGGCAGATGAAAAAATTAGAGAGCCGTTATCACCCAAGGCTAAAGAGATTGCACAGGAAATTATAGCTGCCAAGTCACTGGATCAAACAGATGAGGGAGAGCCTCCGATAGGTGGAGAAGAAGTTCCTCCAATGCCGGACGCAGGTGCTATGCCTCCCCCAGCACCTATGCCTCCCCCAGAAGCAGGAGCTCCCCCCGTTGATATGGCAATGCCGCCGCCCGATGCAGGGTCTGTTCCCCCTGTACCAGGCGCAGTTCCGCCGGCACCTCCAATGGCTGAAAGTACTGCTATGTCTCGAGTCAAGGCCAAACTGATCAAAGCAATGGAGTGTGGAGCACAACCAGACGATGTATTAGACTTTGGCCATAGAACCATGACATTTGCAGAAGCCTGTACCACAGTTGGAATGAAACCAATGCAACAAAGTCATGACGAGCCGCTTAAAGAAATAATCAAATCGATCTCGGGATTCTTTAATCCCCAGAAACAGAATTTTACCATAGGCGGTACTCGTGCCAAAATCAAAGTTTTAAAAGATTTTAAGAACGGTACCTACAAAGGTGCCAAACCACACCACGTCAAGCAAGTGTTGATGATGATTGATAAATTGGATCCAAGCGGGCAACAGACCCAACCATCAATGGATCATGCTAGTCACGCAGAGCCTGGCAATCCTCAAGATGTGCATGTCACAATAGGCAAGGAACAGGCCATGGCTGAAACAACTACCTACGACGATTTGAAAAGAATTGTCAACTTAGTACATCATAGATAATTGAGTAAACTGCTCACATTTAGAGCATAATTCCTCTTGTAGAACTAAATAAAAGTGCGTATACTGTGTATATGCACTTTTTGTTTTACAGGTGTAAAACAAATATAGGCACAAAAAGCAATCAAAGGCTATTAATAGGAGAACAATTATGGCAACTTTAGCTGAAATACGAGCAAAACTTAAGGCATCAGAATCAAAAGGTTCTGGAGAACGTACAGGCGGAGATAATTCAATTTATCCGTTTTGGAATCTCAAAGAAGGCGGCGAATCTACTCTACGATTCCTACCAGACGGCAATTCAGACAACACTTTTTTCTGGGTTGAACGTGCAATGATCAAACTTCCCTTTGCAGGCATCAAAGGCGAATCTGAAAGCAAAAATATCACAGTACAAGTACCCTGCATGGAAATGTATGGCGACACTTGCCCAATCTTATCAGAAGTGCGTCCTTGGTTCAAGGATCCAGCATTGGAAGATATGGGTCGTAAATACTGGAAAAAGCGTAGTTATGTTTTCCAAGGTTTTGTTGTTGAAGACGGCCTTGCAGAAAAAGAAACCCCCGAAAATCCAATCCGTCGTTTCATTATCGGTCCTCAGATTTTCCAATCAATCCGTGCGGCATTGGTGGATCCAGAATTGGAAGACTTGCCAACTGACTTTGTACATGGTTTAGACTATCGCATGAAGAAAACTTCAAAAGGCGGTTATGCTGACTACTCAACATCAAGTTGGGCACGTCGTGAGCGTCCACTAAGCGACATCGAAAACGCCGCTGTCAAACAACATGGCTTGTATACCTTGTCAGACTTCTTGCCAAAGAAACCAGGCGAAGTTGAGTTGAAAGTTATGAAAGAAATGTTTGAAGCAAGTGTTGACGGCGAAGCATATGACTTGGAACGTTGGGGACAATACTTCAAGCCAGCAGGCATTGGTCAAAATACCGGTGATCCTGTTAGGTCAACTCCTAAAGCAAGTGCTCCGGTAGATAACGACATTGATCCGGATGACATTCCTGCACCAGTTGCAAAGTCAACACCAGCACCAGCCCCAAAAGCTGAAGCGGCAGCCAGCGGCGATCGTGCCCAAGACATCTTGGCAATGATTCGCAATCGTCAAAAGGCATAAAAACGGCTTGGGCCTCTGCAACCTAGTTGTACGCCCAGGTTATCTATTTAGGAGAAACACATGGCAACAGCAAAAACAGTAAAGTCTTTTGGTGACAAATTGACTAAGGTAAATGAATCATTTACAATTAATATGTATGATAATGGCTTCATGGTAGAAGCAGGTGGACGCAACAAGAAAGGCGATTATGTCAATGCCAAAATCTTGTGTAACACACTAGACGAAGTTGTTTCACTGGTACGTGAAGCATGCGAAATGGATAGGGACGTTTAATATGGCCACTAAAGCGTTCGATTTATCAAAGTTTAGAAAAACTTTGACCAAGTCAATTGACGGGCTTGGTGTTGGATTTAATGATCCAACAGACTGGATCAGTACAGGCAATTATACACTTAACTATCTGATCAGTGGCGATTTTCACAAAGGTATTCCACTGGGCAAAGTTACAGTGTTTGCCGGCGAGTCTGGCGCAGGTAAAAGTTTTATCTGTTCGGGCAATCTAGTGCGCAACGCACAGGCACAAGGCATTTATGTTATCTTGATTGACACAGAAAATGCGCTGGACGAAACTTGGTTACACGCACTTGGTGTAGACACCAGCGAAGACAAACTGCTCAAACTCAATATGGCTATGATCGATGATGTGGCTAAAACCATTCACGAGTTCATGAAAGAGTACAAAGAAATGGCAGAGCGTCCCAAAGTCTTATTTGTCATAGACTCATTGGGTATGTTGCTTACCCCTACTGACATTAACCAGTTCCAAGCTGGTGATATGAAAGGAGACATGGGCCGTAAACCTAAGGCACTTACCAGTTTGGTGCGTAACTGTGTTAACATGTTTGGTAGTTACAACGTGGGTATGGTTTGTACCAATCACACGTATGCCAGCCAAGACATGTTTGATCCAGATGACAAGATCTCGGGCGGTCAAGGCTTTGTCTATGCAAGTTCAATCGTAGTTGCTATGAAAAAGCTCAAACTCAAAGAGGATGAAGACGGCAATAAAATAAGTGAAGTAATGGGTATTCGTGCAAGTTGCAAGATTATGAAAACTCGTTACAGCAAACCTTTTGAAACTGTACAAATTAAAATTCCATATGAAACAGGTATGAATCCCTACAGTGGTATGGTTGATATGTGCGAAAAGGCAGGCTTGCTGAAACAAGAAGGCAATAGACTCAAGTGGGTTGATCCAGAGACAGGTGAAGAGTTCAAATTCTACCGAAAAGAATGGAAAGATGATAAATTAGATATGATAATGAACAAATTTCATATCAAAACGTTAACAACACCTATTCCTGAGGAGACAGAAGAACATGTTGAATGAACAACAAATCGGTGACATCTGGGTATTATTTTCCGACTACATTGATAAAAAGCAAGTTGAAGTTGTAGCTGAACGCTATGTAGATTTACTAGCAGATTTTGGAACTACTGATAGGATCATGCAAGGTTCTATGGGAGTAGATCCAATATTAGATCAAGCAATTGAATATTACATGGATGAAGAAAGTGATGATGCAGATGATGTTGACGAATTGGAGTTTTGATGGGGTGGTATTCTGAGGTTGCAAAAGATATTTCAAATATTCCTGATGCGGCAGTTTATTTTGAAGCTGAACTATTAGAAGCTAAAAAAGAATGCCGAGTAACTGGCAATGTTGAACGTGCCGCGGCAGCAATGCCCGGAGTAGTTGAAGAACGATTTGCACAACTACAGGAAATTGAAGCAATTTTAGAATATCTCAACATTGAACTCAGAAGACTCAAGAGTCAGCATTTTCGCAAGTACTTAGAAAGTTATCAACGTGCTCTTAGCAGTCGAGATTGTGAAAAGTTTGTAGAAGGCGAGGCAGATGTTGTTGACTTTGAAAAAATTATCAACGAATTTGCCTTGCTTCGCAACAAGTGGTTAGGCATCACTAAAGCACTTGATCAGAAACAATGGATGCTGACTAATATCGTTAAATTACGTGTGGCGGGCATGGAAGACGCTACACTATAATCAATTCGCCCGAAAGTGAGACTGTAGGCCTTAAATAAAATTGAGGCCTATTTTTTTCTAAAAGGTTGCATTATCAATACCATAAGTGTATACTAACTAACATGACTACTATAGATAAACTATTAATAAAGATTATTAATCAGCCTGATGACTATGCTAAAAATCTTTTTGCGAAACGAGATTTTGACGTACTCAACAATCTCTATGGTTCTATCTTGGCCAATTTTTTCATTACAGAAAATCAAAGTAGACTATTGATAAAAATCCTCAAAGAAAATCAGAAAAAATTATCAGATTTTTCACAAGAACTTACTTCAGCTCTGGACGCACCTGAGTGGTCAAGAAGCTTTAGACACATAGAGCAGGTTAAAAAACTCTATATTGAAAAAACTCCAGAAGACGTGTTGGCATTGACCATAGAGTTTACCTTTAGTTCGCAAATTCGTAAACTGTTAGTTGAATTGAACAAGCATTGTGAAAATTTAGAACCAGGGCCAACTGGCAAAAAATACTATGCAGAGCTAACTGAAAAGAATATTGTCAAACTGGTCGAGGCATTATCGCCATTGAACTTTGAAATTGACTCTACAGTCAAAACTCATTACGATACCATAAAATCTTGGTCTCTGCAGGATATCTCCGATCAGTTTCTAATTGCCAACATGCCTGGTAACAACTTTCAAAAACACATTTCTGCGGACTTGGGAATAGAAACAGCAATCGATCAAAACATTATTGTCGACCGTGGCATGCGCTATCAATACAGTCTGGAACATCCCAGAAAATTCGGTGAAAATCTCGTAGAAATCATCGCCAATAGAACCAAGTCGAGAATATGGTTGGGTAAAGAAACTTATGACTTGGCTTCAATAATCAGTGCATTAATAGATTTAAAGAGACTACCGTTGTTAGTAGTGTTCGACTCTCTAGCCGCTGGCAAATATGTAGAAAATTTGGAAATTTTGTCAGATGCACTAGAAAAAAATGGAATTTTTGACAACATTGGAGTTTACTTTAGATTGCCCAACGACGAGGTTGGCACAACATTTAATCAGTTGATAAAGGAAAAATCCTATAATGCTAATCTTGATTCAAGTACAAAAGTGGCAGTTGTCATGAGTGGAAAATTACCGAAATTTTTCCTTAAAAATATGTGGCAACCTATGAGTGTGCTGACATTGGATACCAAAATGGGCCTACGTCATGGCAAGATTGCAGTATACTCTAACTGTTGTGATCTTGTAGTTGAATGGTCAGACAAGGAAGTTTTATTTGAAAATAGGATAGTTGGCAAATGGCAGTAAGACTGATAATCAAAGATGAAGTCAACATAAAAATTGAGAATCTGCCATTGGATGTTCGCAAGAAATTAGCCAACACCTTTAAGTATGAGATTCCATATGCTCGCTATCACCCGGCATTCAAATTGGGGCGATGGGATGGCATGGTCAGTTTATTCGGACTTGGCGGCAACGGTTATCTAAGTCAGTTGGAACAGATATTAGGAATCCTGGCCAAACAGGGAATTACCATCGAAGATGTTGAAGATCTACGTACTACACCGCAGTTTAAATTTGAACCTGTGACAGAAACATACTGGGCAGATCAAGGCAAAGTGTGGCCCAAAGGACATCAACAAGAAGGCCAGCCTATCATGTTGCGTGATTATCAAGTCGAAGCTGTTAATACATTTTTAACCAATCCTCAAGCTCTGCAAGAGATAGCAACAGGTGCTGGCAAGACCATTACTACAGCAACTTTGAGTCAATTGTGCGAACAGTTAGGGCGTACAATTACCATTGTTCCCAACAAGAGTCTGGTAGAACAGACAGAAGAAGACTTTATTGCTGTGGGGCTAGATGTAGGTGTTTACTATGGTGATCGAAAAGATCTCAACAAGACACATACCATCTGCACATGGCAAAGTCTGAACATATTAGACAAGAAAAGTAAAAATCATGAGCATGAAATTGTAACACTGACACAATTTCTCGATGGTGTTAAATGTGTAATTGTTGACGAAGTACACATGGCCAAGGCCGAAGTTCTTAAAAATTTACTCACTCAAAATCTGTGTAATGCGCCAATTCGCTGGGGATTAACAGGAACTGTTCCCAAAGAAAAATTTGAAAGCGAACAAATATTTGCTTCAATAGGTCCAGTGGTAGGCGGCATCAAAGCACACGAATTGCAGGAAATGGGAGTACTATCAAACTGCCATGTTAATGTGGTGCAGATGATTGATCTACCTGAATTTAACGGTTATGCAGAAGAATTAAAATATCTTGTCACTGACGATGACAGGATGATCTATATCTCAAAGTTAATTAAAAAAATATCTCAAACAGGCAACACTCTAGTTCTAGTTAATAGAATTGATTCAGGCAAATTTATAATAAACGAGTTACCAGATGCAGTATTTGTATCAGGTGCAGTGAAAACAAAAGATCGCAAAGAGGAATATGATGAAATTAAAACCAGTGATAACAAAATTATTGTTGCGACCTATGGCGTCGCGGCTGTTGGTATTAATATTCCTAGGATCTTTAACATGGTACTGCTTGAGCCTGGTAAGTCGTTTGTTAGAGTTATTCAAAGTATAGGCAGAGGCATCCGTAAGGCAGAAGACAAAGATTTCGTACAGATATGGGACATAACGTCCACATGCAAGTACGCAAAAAGACACCTTACCGAGCGTAAGAAATTTTACAAGGAGGCCAAATACCCGTTCAATATTGATAAGGTTGATTGGTCTAAATAAAAAACATGCAGATTTTAACACTAGATAATGAGATGTTCTCATTGAACAATTTACCAGAGGAAGTGGACGAAAATACTAGATTTGCAGTATTGGACAACAGTGATCCTAAAGAACCAGATTTTATGTTTATGCCTTTGATCTTTTTAGAAAGCTTCAACAGTCCAGCAATGGTACTGAGAATCGGTGATGATGAAGTGGCTATGCCTATCGATTGGAGCATAGCAGTAGGTGATAGTCAAAGCGGATGCGACATTGAGATCCTGCCATTGACAAGTCTAAACGATAGAGGATTTGAAGCATTAATTTTTAATCCGCTGAGTAGCTTTAGGGTTGAGTTTAAGAAAATACAAATTGTTAATTTCTATAACGATGTCAAATGGTATTTCCCCAAGATGAAGAATAGCCAGCTGTTAGCAACTCCTATCAAATCCGGACACAAGCCGGACTGTGCATATTTTGTCAAAGAAATTTCAAGACAAAGTGAAATCATACTGTTAGATAAAATACTATGACCCTCAAAATTGCTTATTTTCAGCCCATAACATTGGCAATAGATCAAGTGCCTCCGATAGAGTTCAGCAAGATATTCAACCTAGCTGAAATGTTACATCAACATCCTGAGCTAAATGACAGTACCAATCCCATGCTCAGTATACGTGGAGGGCAACAGGTACAAGTGTATCCCAATCAGTTGGGCATGGATGTTGATTGGTTAGTCAATTGGCTTGAAAATATCTGCAAAGGCTACATGGAACTGATCAGCCAGCAAAGCGGTACTGAAGAATTAAAACTATGTAGACCAAAGATTGTCAGCGCCTGGACCATTAGGCAATATGCCGGTGATTACCAAGAAATGCACAGTCATCCAGGCGGGCATCTAAGTGGAAATATCTATATCAGCGCACCTGAACTTGCGGAAGGTAGCTTGCCCAGTGACAGTCAAATATTGTTCCGACTACCACATGGAAAAGATGTAAGTAAATTTATTATGAACGACACATGGAAATATACCCCCACTCCGGGCACTGTTATTCTGTTTCCCAGTTACTTGCCTCACACAGTGTATCCCTGGAAAGGTACTGGACATAGAACTGTGTTGGCGTTTGACGCTATCTTATTGCCCAAGGATTAATAATGGGCAATCTCAAACCCGGCGTACCGCTAATATACGAAAGCCCAGATGGCGGCAACACCATATATGGTAGAGAACCTGGACAAGATCCTAGAGAAAGGAAACTGATTGGATACAAATATCCGGATCCTCGAACTAGCGACGGCAGACCGTTGCATGAACACATTATAGAAGATAAAATGTGGGGAGAAATACGTCTGATGGCTAAAACCAATTCCACTTTACAAAAGGCTTTAGATCGTGCTATAATGATATACAAGTTGAGCAAAGATGAACAAACATATAGACCTTTTTAAAGAAATTATACCACTGGTTGACCTAGGCGCCAGATCTGCTTGGTCCGAAGCCACAGAGGATGAGCGTAAAGAAATCAAAGGCGACATGTACAATCTCAATCGCTATATCAGCAGTGTAAAAACCAACAACCGTGAGATACAAGAGCACTTTATTCTAACAGTAAACGAGTACTACAACAAACATTGGTCTGTACTACAACAGCATCCTAATCTGTTATGGCAACTGCTGTGTATGTGCAGTTATGATGGCAAAACCAAATTCTTTCATGAGTGGATACCTAATAAAAAACGTGACAGCAAAGGCGGCAAGCGAGCAAGATTCCTTGAAGAATTAATGCCTGACAAAAAAATTGATGAGATTGAATTGCTGGCTGAAATGTCTACTGATAAAGAAATTAAGGATCTAGCCCGAAGTCACGGGATGGATGAAGCTACTATTGCCAAGAAACTTAAATGATGGCATTGATCAACCAACCGTTCATCTGTCAACACTGTAACAAAGGGTTCATGCAGGAGAAAACTCTATTTGTTCACGTGTGCGAACAGAAGCGTAGATATCTGGCAAGGACAGAAAAACATGTAATGTTAGGATATGACACTTATAATCGTTTTTACAAAATGAGTCAAAACTTCAAAGGCGACAAAACATACGATGATTTTGCCCGTAGCCCTTACTATAATGCTTTTGTCAAGTTCGGCAGCTTTGTCAGCAATGTTAATCCTTTATATCCTGATAAGTTTATCAACTATGTAGTTACCAGTGGAGTTAAACTAGATCATTGGTGCAGGGACGAACTGTATGACGACTATGTTGTTCACTTGATCAAAAATGAACCGGTTGAAGTTGCACTGGAACGCAGTGTGAGTCATATGCTGTCGTGGGCCAATGATAATAACTCGCAATTCAATCATTATTTTTTATATGTTAGTCTAAGTCGTGCTTGCTATGACATTCGTGACGGAAAGATAAGTCCTTGGTTGGTTTTAAATTGTACCAGTGGCAAGGACATGCTGAAAAAATTTAACGATGAACAATTGATGGCAGTCAGTGCAGTAATGGATGTTCCTTTCTGGTTGAATAAATTTAAGAAGCTATCTGCAGATTCCGAACTGGTGAAGCAAGTAGTTAAGGAGTCCAGTATATGAAGACAAGAAAGTTAAAAGATGGAACTGAAGTAAAAGAGTTAGTATTACCAGTTACTCTAACTGTTTATACACGCTGTCCTGAAAAATATAAATTAGTCGACATGGAAACTGGCGAAGAATATATTGGATACCCTACCATCGGAAATTCTAGCTGGAAGAAAATTAAAAATGCCTGATATTGATATTGATTTTGCAGATAGAACACAAGCATTGAGTGTGTTAAAACATGTTGACGCCAGTTTGGATGGTACTTTTAAAAAGCACAATACCGGTGTATACTGTACTAGTATTCCGTACAATCCTGTCAGCGGTATAAGCACTATTGACTACAAGACAGCCGAAGAACGAGGATATTTTAAATTAGATTTTTTGAATGTCAGCGTGTATGAAGGCGTCAAAGACAAACAACACTTGACAAAATTAATGGAGACAGAACCACCATGGGAACTACTGGAACAGGACGAATTTACGAATCTGCTATTTCACGTGAATGGGCACGGGCGAGTCTTGAGGACGCTGAAACCGAGAGATATCGAACAGCTCGCGGCTTGCCTGGCAATAATACGCCCCGCGAAAAAACACTTGCTAGACAAATCGTGGAACGACATAATGAAAGAAGTATGGGTGAAACCAACGACTGACGAGTATTATTTTAAGAAGGCACATGCTGTTGCATATGCACATGTGATTGTGGTGCAGATGAATTTAATCTGCGAACAATTATCGGACTTTTCGAACAAGCTGGACTGATTTACGTTTAACACGTTTCATAGTCAAGTTCATTAGGTTAACTACAGGTCCTAGAATAATACGTGTATCTTTGCTGTTGAATGTTTTGATTGCATAAGCATACGGTCCTATTTGATCTCGACAAAATATGCTGATAGGAAACTGGCGATTTGACTCCCACCACCAAACTTCTCCTATTTCTAAGAATGCTGTCTTTTCTTCAGGAGTTCTTAAGGCGTTGAGATCATAGAAGCTAGTAACATACTGATCTTGATTGATTACGATACCCACGTATTCGTTATCACCGTAGTTTAATACACTGATGAAGGGTAGATTTTGTTGTATGTCGTCTCTTAGTTTTGCCATAAATACTACTAATAAAGGTTCCTGGTAATGCAAAAAGTTCAAAGTTATTTATATCCTAATAGAGTAGTACTATTGGCTGATTTGGCAGGATTCACTGTGGAGAACAAGGTCGTGTACGCAAAAACAATTAAAATTTATCAAGGTGTTGACAATGTCATAGAATTTGACATACAAAACGTTGACCAGAAACGTTTGGATTTATCAACTCTGTCAAATCTCAAAGTCAACATCATGGATGCTGGAGGCAAGGCACTGAATAATAGTCCTTACCCTATGACTTTAGTAACCAGTGCCACTGCTACTGGCGCAACTGTCAATGCTACAACTGGCCAAGCGTCAACAACAACAATCACTGTACCTACTGCAAATATTTCAGGTAATGGATTTGCTGTGGGCTACACTATCACTGGTACTGGGATCAAAGGAACTGTTACAGTAAGTGCAGTAAACACAGACATTGACTCAGCTACCACTACAATATCCGTAACCTTTGCCAAGCAAACTGTGTTAAGAGCAACTGGAGTTGTTATAGCCAACACAATCATGGGATTGGCCAAGATAATTATTCCAATAGCAGATATTAGTACACTCAGCGATCAGTTTTTAACTTACAGTGCTACCGCTGTAAACACATCGGGCAACACAGTTATGTTGTACAACGACAGCCAATTTGGCGGAAGTGGTACTATGCAATTTATTACCAATGCTTCACCTAAAACTCGTGCTACAGTCATACACGATGAGTTTGCCAGTGAAATAAATTTTATGGGCAATGTGATAACTCATACTTCGGCTATCCCTTGCAAATTCTACGAAGCTCAATCAACTGCCAGTATGAATTTTCAAGTTACTTTGAATGCATTTATCGGCACTGTGTATGTTGAAGGAACCGAGGATATGACCATTTCAGTGAGCAGTTGGCTCAATACTCCAAAATTGCAGTCATTTACCTGCACTACACCTACTAGCCAAACAATACCATTTAGTCTTGTTCCGGTTCTCAACCCGGTCACAGGCAAGAACTACAGCTACATGCGAGTTAGTTGGTTCTATCCAGATGTTTGGTCCTATGGCAGTCAACAAAATGCTGCCGCGGTCTACGGATCAATTACCAAAGTCGTTGCTTCCTAACGCAGAATCTGTTATACTTAGGCATGAGCCTAATCGCGGATACACTACTACAATACCTTCCGGGCAAGCGTAAACATACTCCAAGTGGTTGGATATCGTTCAATGCTGTCTGTTGCGATGACCAGCGGCAACGTGGCGGATTCATAGTAAATGCAGGTGATGCTGTCAGCTATCATTGTTTCAATTGTGGATTCAAATGCAGTTGGCAACCTGGTAGGCACATCAGCAAAAACATGAACAAGTTCATGCGAGATTTGAATATTCCCGACGGTACTATTAGCCAACTGAGATTAGAAGCACTTAGATTAGATAACAACAATACCGCAGAAATTCGTAGTATAATTCCTAAATTCGATGTTAGGGCACTGCCACTGGATGCTATTAGTTTTGAAGAGCTAACTACATTTTTAAAACTGCCAGATGGAGATTATGCAGTTCCGACTAAGTTTGCCGAGTCGGTTGCCTACTTAGTTGAGAGAAAAATTGATCCTTTTGATTATCCGTTTTACTGGACTAACAAGGTGGGATTTAACAATAGAATTATTATTCCGTTTTTATACAAAGGTGAGATTGTAGGCTGGACTGCCCGTGCTATCAACGATGCCAAACCTAAATATCTAAGCGAACAACAACCTGGATACGTTTTTAATTTAGACAGTCAACAAGACGATAGGGAATTCGTGATTGTTAGCGAAGGCCCATTTGATGCGCTAAGTATTGATGGGTGTGCGTTGCTAGGAGCGGAGATAAAAGACAGTCAAAACTGGTTATTAAAGCAGTTAGGAAAAGAAATTGTACTGGTACCAGATAAGGATGCCGCTGGCAAAGCGACCTTAGAACAAGCATTGGAATTTGGGTGGGGTGTGAGCATGCCTGACTGGCCCGAAGGTATCAAAGACATCAACGATGCTGTGGTCAAACTAGGCAAGTTAGCGACACTTTGGTTGATAGTATCAGCTAAAGAATCAAACAATCTTAAAATACAATTGAGGGCAAAAAAATGGTTCAACGAATAATTGATTTTATTTTATCTCCTTGGCGAATGTGGCAAGAGCATCGAGCATTCAAAAAACGACTGGAAGAATTGCGGAAACGTGATCCTTTTATCTACAAATGATCAGTTGGGGGATTTCGGCAAATAGCCACGATGCGGCACTGGCAGTATTTGCTGACGAAAAACTGGTATTTGCCAGCCACAGTGAAAGATACAGCGGCATAAAAAATGACAGAGATTTATGTAAAGAATTGGTAGCGGATGCCAAACGGTTTGGGTATCCAGAAAAAGTTTATTGGTATGAACGGCCTTTTCTCAAGTCATTGAGACAATTATATGCCGGGCAAGGCTGGAAAGGCCGAGACAATGATATTGATATTTACATGGCACGTTATGAAATTGATGCGCCAGTTGAGTATGTTGATCACCATCTTAGTCATGCCGCAGGCGGATACTATACCAGCGGATTTGACAATGCGTGTGTGATAGTTGTAGATGCTATCGGAGAATTTGAAACATTTACTATTTGGGAAGGCAACGGCACTAAACTTAAAAAACGATTTAGTAAAAGTTATCCATACAGCATGGGATTATTTTACAGTGCTATGACACAACGAGTAGGGTTGAAGCACAATGAAGACGAATATATTTTAATGGGCATGGCTGCATACGGCGATCCTAAAAAACATATACAGCGAATTTATGATGATTTTTTTAAAGGGCCGTATGACAGTTTTAAAATGAAAAGAAATCTTCATAGAGGGTGTATGGACTGGGCTCCTGATTTGATTATAAAAGACAGTTTTGACATTGCGGCCGCAGTTCAGTGTATATATGAAGAATGGCTTGATGATATATTGGTCAAGGCAAGACTGTTGGTTGACAGTGACAATTTGGTGTTAATGGGCGGTTGTGCATTGAACTGTAGTGCTAATAGACTGACCGGAGACTATTACAGTAAAACATGGATCATGCCTAATCCAGGAGATGCTGGCAGTTCAATAGGTGCAGTGTTGGCCAAGAATCCCAAGTGGCGTATGACTCAGGATGCATTTACTCCATTCTTGGGATATGATATGGGCAGTCGTACTAACAACAAAGAAATAGTTGACTATCTAGTAGACAACAAGATTTGCGGATTGGCCCGTGGACGAGCAGAATTTGGTCCACGAGCATTGGGCAATAGAAGTCTGTTAGCGGATCCCCGCGGTGAAGATATAAAGGATCGAGTAAATGCAATCAAACAACGACAAGAATTTAGACCTTTTGCTCCGGCAATACTTGAAGAGCATGTGGACATGTACTTTGATATGCCTAGCGGTTGGAATACTAGTAGGTATATGCAAGTGGTCGCTCGTTGCAGGCATCCTGGCCACTATCCTGCCATTGTGCATCGTGATGGAACTTCACGTGTACAAACTGTACCAAACGATGGAAGCCCGTTTAGACAACTCTTAGAAGAGTGGTATGCTCGAACTGGATGCCCAATGTTACTCAACACCAGTTTAAATATCAAAGGCAAACCCATGGTGAATGATCACGCAGACTCAAGAAACTTTCAACGCCATTACGGTGTTAAAGTTTTTAATTAAATGTTACAATAATATATGGCACAAAATACAGATTACAGTTACGATATACAAAAATTATACTTGGAAATGATGCTGGCAGACGCCGCAACATTTGTTCGTTGTCAAAGCATTTTTGATGCAAGTTTGTTTGATCGCAAGCTTCAAGCACCTGCAGAGTTTATCAACAAATATGTTGAAGATCACAATGTTATGCCCACGCAAGATATTGTAAATGCCGCAACCAGCAGTGATTTTAAGGTCAGTCAAGATCTACGTGAAGAACATTTTGATTGGTTGTTGAGCGACTTTGAAACATTTATCCGTCACAAAGGATTAGAAAAGGCCATTCTAGAGTCAGCTGACCTGTTGGAAAAAGGTGAATATGGTCCCGTGGAAGAAATGATCAAAAAAGCAGTGCAAGTGGGTCTGACCAAGGATCTAGGCACTGACTATTTCTTGGATCCACGTGCTCGACTGATGCGAATCAAAGACAATAATGGTCAAGTATCTACTGGTTGGAAAGCCATGGATGACAAATTGTTTGGTGGTATGAATCGCGGTGAGTTGAATATATTTGCTGGTGGTTCAGGTGCTGGAAAATCACTGTTTTTGGCCAATTTAGGTATCAACTGGGCCTTGGCTGGATTGAATGTGGTATACCTAACATTGGAACTTAGTGAAGAATTAGTGTCCATGCGTATGGATGCCATGTTGACTGGTATGGCCACTAAAGAGATTTTCAAGAACCTAGATGACGTTGAAATGAAAATCAAAGTGATTGGTAAAAAGTCCGGATCTTACCAGGTAAAATACATGCCCAGTGGTAAAACTGCCAACGATATTCGTGCTTACTTGAAAGAGTATGAAATCAAAATGGGTCGTAAAGTTGACGTGCTGTTGGTAGATTACTTGGACTTGCTAATGCCGATTAGCAAGAAGATATCACCAGCAGACTTGTTTATTAAAGACAAGTATGTCAGTGAAGAATTACGCAATTTAGCGGTGGAAAAGGGCTGTGTGTTTGTAACAGCGGCACAGTTGAATCGCGGAGCAGTTGAGGAAGTTGAATTTGATCATAGTCATATCTCGGGCGGTTTGAGTAAGATTCAGACAGCAGATAATGTGTTTGGTATCTTTACAAGTCGTGCAATGCGTGAGCGTGGTCGCTATCAAATCCAACTGATGAAAACACGCAGTTCAAGCGGTGTTGGTATGAAGATTGATCTAGAGTTCAATATAGACAGTTTGCGTATCAGTGACCTAAGCGAGGAAGAAAGCTACGGTAACAACAATAGTCAGTCAGCTGGCAGCACCTTGTTGAACAGTATCAAACAACGACAGACAGTCAACCCATCTACTGGCGAAATTACAGACCCGATGGCAGGCGCCGCAGTGCCCAAAGTTCGTGCGCAGGTAGAGTCCAGCAAGCTGAGAGAACTACTTAATAATCTGCCTGGCGATGATATCTAGTGATTTATGCGAAAAGAGATAAGTACGTATATAATAACTGTGAAAACCTGCCATGGAACTGTACCACTTACGCTCTATAGACGATCCGCTGACAAAGGTCATTGACGACGATCCTGTTCGTCCCCATATTCCCTTGGCTCAACGTATCAATGACACTGCTGAAATTCTAATACTCAAAGCAGGAGAAGAAATATTGGCTGCCACTTGTTTACAATGGCTTAAAAATATTCCGTCTACCGAAGAAGAGCTGATAAATGAGGATAAAAGCAAAGATACTGCGGTGTTTTACACTATCTGGAGCTACAGTCCAGGCGCAGGCGCAGAACTACTCAAGCAGGCCGCGGCTTGGATATTGGGTGAATTCAAAGACGTTAAAAATATCGTAACTCTAAGTCCTCAGACAGAAATGGCTCGTCGCTTCCACTTGAAAAACGGTGCAGTGGTACACAAAACCAACGAAACAACCGTTAATTACCAATACTATCGCAAAGACTAAAACGGTTAAATACTAGTTATAAAGGACTGGTATTCCATGAGCAAAACCGTACACAGTGTAAAACTACAAGCATACGCCAGCGTTGATTTAGACCGAATAAGTTATAGCGGTGGTGATATTGTCTACGACAAAACTAATGGCACACTACGGGTCATGGACGGCGAAACGCCCGGTGGCGGCAAGTTAGCTACACAATTATGGGTGCAAAACTCTGCAGGCACAATCACTGCTAATCTAAAAGGCGACATATATACAGCCGGTGGTTTGCGTGTATTGGACAACGGTACAACCCTAGCCAATCCTGCGTTTTTCGGTGATGTTTATGCTAGTAACGGCACTAGTAAGATATTAGATAATGGTACTGACGGCACTAACGCATTATTTACAGGATCACTAACTGGTAATGTTACAGGAAATTTAACTGGCAATGTTACAGGAAATTTAACAGGTAATGTTACTGGTAATGTTACTGGAAATTTAACAGGTAATGTCACTGGTAATGCAGACACTGCCACTAAACTAGCGGCTACTAAAAACATTAATAATGTAGCGTTTGACGGATCGGCTAACATAACACTTAGCACACTAGTCAATGGTACTAAAACAATAACTTTAAATTCATCTGGTAACTTAGTAATACCAGGTGCAAGTGGCGGCGGTCTGATATCGTCAACTGGTTATAATTATCTTAGTACTGTAGGTTCACTTATTATCGATGGCGATCAAGTTGCCTTAGACTATCGTGGTAACAACAATCTATTTGTTGATGAATTTGGTATTGAATTCTATACTAACTCCACTGGAACTAGCGGCTTCAACGCCAGTATATCAGCTGATAACCATTGGGCATTTGCGCCGGACGGTACAACTTATCTTCCTGGTAATATTACCATGCCTAGCGGCACTGTTAATGCCAGTGCAGTAACAACGACCAATGATGTGACAGTTGGCGGCAACGCTGTGATAAGTACTGCGCCAACATTGACAACACACGCAACGAATAAAAAATATGTAGACAAAAAAGCAACAGCCATGTCCATTGCTTTGAGTTAACCAAGGAAAAGAAGATAAATGTCAAAGAAACAAATAACTAATTATAAGTTTTTTCCAGGAGCGATTCCTCCTGCTTATAATCAATATCCAAAAACAGTAGCACTACTAACAGCCAATAGAGCTTTCCTTGTTGCAGAAACCGATGCGTATATTCGTGCCCAAATACTTGCTAATGCATCAAACGTTTCAAGTCCCTATTATAACTATGCTTACGATGCAACTAGATCTACTAAATGTAAAAGAGATATCGGTTATAATTTAGATTCGATGGTGTATGATTTAACTCAAGGCGGTAATAGTTTATCCTATCAGATGGGTGCAAACTATTATGTCAACGGTGTTATACAGATTCTCACACCAGCCGTAGAAGTTGATGTTAAAACTTGGTTACGTGGCAGAATTACCAATTATATCTTAACTAATACAACTTATACTAGATTAAACTCAACAGTTACACAAACTACTATTACTGGTAATGCAGGTGAGTCGACTGGCATTGCACAAACTTCTGTTTTGTTCAATTACATTATCAATGCTATCAATATTGGTCTAAGTTCGCTTCCAACCGTTATAGCACCTGATAGTCAAAATGCCGGATTACTACCACAGACAGTTGCACTTCTAGAAGCAAACAAAAGATTTATTCAAGAAGAAGTTATTGCTTTTATTGCCTATAATGTAGCAAACAATATTGCACCATTTGCATACTACACCTACAATAAAGAAAAATGTTATAGAGACGTTAGTTATGTTTTGGAAGGATACATTAGTGATTTAAAGCACGGTGGCAATAGACAAACATATTTTAATGCTAGTAAATATTTTGATAATGGTTATCCACAAGTAGACGGCGATAGGACTCCGGAAGTTGCCGCACATACATTTATTCGAGATTTAGTTTCAAACTATATTTTGACTAATGTTACGGCTACTGCTCGTAACACTAGCGTAAGTCAAGTTATCGAACAAGCGTACACTCCGGAATTAGGAGGTTCTGCACAATTTGTTGCTCTTACTAATATTGTTATCACTGTTATTACAAACGGTCTATCTAGTCTACCAACTAAAATTTCAAATCGTGGCTATGTTAAATTTCCTGGATTTTACAAACTTAAAGATTTCTTATTGATTACCAACACTAGTAGAAATACAATTCTTTATAATTTTAGTGATTCAGATAATGCGGCAGAAGTAACATATAGTAGCGGATACGACAGTGATTTTGGCGGCGCCAGTTACGGATTTGAACAAGTTACTACTATAACTTTTAATGTCAGTACTACTGGTATGATGGTCACTGACAATATACAAATATTTGTTGAAGGTAAAGAACAAGCAGTACGTATGAATAGTATCGGTACAGATGCTATGGAACGTATGAAGGTTGGTATTCCACAAAGTATGTTGGACGCTGACTTTGAGTACGGACTACAGCCAACCAAGTGGCAAACAATTAGTATGATGCGTAACTATCCAAGTGTATATGAAATACCAGGTAGTGATAAAGCAGTTGTTAGTGTGTACACTGATGCATCAGCTGGTACTAGTTTTACAGGTGCCAGCCAACTGACTGTAACCACCGTAGCGGCTCATAGTTTTAGTGTTGGTGACGTGTTTACAATTAAAGCGTTAGCTAGTAGTGTCTCGGGTTTTAGTCGTGCAGAAGGTACATTCATTGTTGCTAGTATAGTATCATCTAATGTATTCACGTACTATGCAAAAAGTAAAGTTGGTTCTGTTAATCCGACACTATTAAGTTCTTCGTATACACAACTACGTGCGGCCGGATTTTATACAGGAGCAAGTGTTGGTAATCCAGCGTTTAACGTTTATTCTAATGGTCAAAGCGGTACTGTCACAACATATTTAAATTCTGCTAGTGGTAGTACATTTATTGGATTTAGCGGTACAGCACCAATAGCAGGTGCTCCTATCACCGGTACAGGTATTACTGCCGGTACACAGATCACATCAGTGTTTGGGGCAGGTGGTGCAGTAGCTAGTACAAAATTAACAACTAGTGCCGCAATTAATGATACACAATTAATCGTGGCTAGCACAACAGGAATTATTCCAGGTTTAGTGTTTGATCGAGGCGATGGCACTGTAGTTCAAGTTACTACTATCAACGGCAATACTGTTGGACTAAGCGGTCCATTAACTAGTACCATATTAGGAACTAATCAAACATATAGTGGACTATCACAAAGTGCTACAAGTGGAACAGGATCGGGCGCATTATTCAATGTTTCGAGATTGAATACTGTATATGCCGCGGCAGCGGGAGCAAGTGCTGGCGGCGGTTATATTGCTAATGATACTATTACTATTTTAGGAACAAGTGTGGGAGGTTCAACCACAGCAAATGATGTGACCATAACAGTAACTGGTGCTAGTCCAATTAATGCTGTGGATACTTTTGACAATGCCACACTTGTTCCCGGCAGCCTGTATCTGGGCACTGAAGTAAACATAGTCACAACTGGCGGTACTGGTACAGGACTCACTGTGGATATTACCGGCATTGGGGTTGGAGGAACAGTAACAGGCGTAGCTATCAATAATGCTGGTCAGGGATATACAGTCGGCAACACCATTACCATCAGCGGTGGCGGCAATGCTGATGCAACTATCCAAGTATTAACTGTGCAAGCTGGCGGATTAGTTACAGCATTCTCAGTTTCAGGAACTCCAGTAACTCCCCCAACAAAGAATTTTATCAGCGCAATTGGACTGACTGACGTTACTACACAAGCTATTGCCAGTGCAAGCACGTTAAACTATACTAGTATTGCAACTATTGAAATACAATTTAGTAGTCCTCATGGATTTGTTCCAGGTGATAGTATCACAACTACTATTAGTAGTACGGGTTCAAATGCTCAATTATCAGCGGGCGCATTTTATGTTGAGCAAGTGCCAAGTACAACTACACTACGATATACAGCAAGAGCTCCAGGAACTATTGCCAATACACTAGTTGGTACAGTTTATAGTCGACCAGATAGTTACTACGTGCATAGACCGCTTGATGGCGGAGTACAATTAGGAACTGGTGGTCCAGCACATGGTGCTACCGCAATCCGTATGAGTAAAAAATATATTCGTTATCAATCGGGTAAGGGTGTTATGTATAATACAGGTGCGTTGTTCGCTCCTAGCTACGATATTCAAAGTATGACATCTACCGGAACTACTGTAGGATCGGTCATTACAATAACCACTGACGACGTAGACCACGGGTGCCAAGTTGGTGCTATAATTCAAATCACTGGCGCAACAACTACAGGATATAATGGAATTTATACAGTATCGACTATTATTAATGAGCGAGTTTTTAAAGTAACTGCATCACAAGTACTAGGGGCTACAACTGCAATTATTGGCAGTCCGTGTGTAATGAGTGTGCGCAACTGGCACGGAGCAACTGTGCGTTCAGGAACATTTGATGACCAAAACGGTATGTTCTATCAATATGATGGAATACAGATGGCCGTGGTTAAACGTTCAAGTACATTCCAAATTGCAGGTACAGTTAGTATTCCGGCAAACAGCAATAGTTTAACTGGAACAAATACAAGATTTACACAACAGCTAATTGCTGGAGATCGTATCGTTATCCGAGGTATGAGCCATGTGATAACTAATGTGATTAGTGATACTAGTGCATCGGTAAGTCCAGATTATCGTGGCGTGACAGATGTTGTAGGTACTAAAGTTTGTAAAACTATTGATTTAATAGTACCGCAGAGCCAGTGGAACTTAGATACATTAGACGGATCCGGACCAAGTGGCTACAGTTTAGATGTAACTAAGATGCAGATGATTGGTATGCAGTGGACATGGTATGGTGCTGGATTTATTGACTTTATGTTAAGAGGTCCTACAGGCGATTATGTGTTTGCACATCGTTTCCGTAATAGTAACGTAAACACAGAAGCATATATGCGTACTGGTAACCAACCTGTGCGCTATGAAGTTATTAACGAAGGTGCCAAGACATCGTTGTCATCTACTATTAATAGCAGTACAACTACTATACCACTGACAAATGCATTCTATTTTCCAAATAGTGGAACTGTATTGATTGAAAATGAGCTAATACGTTTTAACAATAATGACGGTACAAATTTATTAAATTGTACTCGCGGCGCAACATTAACACAGTTTGTAGCAGGATCTAGTAGAACATGGAGTGCAGGTTCAGCGACCACTCATAATACCGGAGTTGGTGTTATTTTAGTTAGTAATACAATTACTCCGATTATCAGTCACTGGGGCAGTGCATTTATGATTGATGGTCAGTTTGACAGTGACCGTGGGTATATTTTTAACTACGCGGCAACCGGAGTGGTGGCCAGTGTGGACCCTGCGACCTCTTTCTTGATTCGTCTAGCACCTAGTGTAAGTAACGCTATTGTTGGCGACTTAGGGGAACGAGAATTATTAAACCGTGCGCAATTACTATTGGCCGGTATTTCAATTACCAGCGACACTGTCAGCGGTGGTGGTGCAATTATTGTTCAGGGTATCTTAAATCCTTCAAATTATCCAACTGACCCAACTAAGATTACATGGACTGGCCTAGCATCAAGCGCGGCTGGTGGACAACCTAGTTTTGCACAAGTTGCATCAGGCGGTTCTGTAACTTGGAGTGGTAATACTAGCACAAGCAATGCAACTGTACAGGGAGCATTTACGACTCCGATTACAGCAAGAAGTTTTGCTCCATTGACCAATACATTGACCGCAAGAAGTTTCAGTGCAACGACACAAACAGCGGCGTCACAGAGTTTTGGTTATGCATCACAGGGTATTAGCGCACAAGGATTTGCTAGTGGTAGTCCATATACCGCAGTAGTACAGTCGTTGACAGCTATTGGATTTGCCGCAGGACAACCATATGGTAATAATGCTTATATCAATGCTACAAATACAGGTCGTAGTGATATTTTAATTACTAACACTCAGTATGATGCATTGACTGCAATTCAACCGGGAGACAGTGTAACTGGGGGCAATTTTAATGCCGCAACTACCATTGTCAGTATTACTAGAGCCTACAGTGGCGGTGCTTACACACGTATTGTTTTAAGTATCAATCCAACAGTAACTAGTCTAGCAGGTGCTGGAAATAACGTAATAGCTAGTACAAGTACTAACACTAGATATGTTAATGCTACTAATACAGTGCGTACAGACATTTTAATTACCAATGCGGCGTTTAGTGCGTTAAGTCCAACACCCCAAGCTGGAGATAGTGTAACCGGTGCTAACGTATCTGGTGGAACTACGATTTCGAGTATTACACAAAGTTTTAATGGTGGAACATATACTCGTATAGTATTAAATCAAGCTCCGTCTGCTACTAGTACAGCAGGTGCCGGAAATAACGTTAGTCTATCAGTTTCAACTGCATACAATCTTACTTACAATAGTGCTATTAGTGCAAGTCGCAACGATTTCTTGATTACAGACACTGCATATGATGCTTTGCTAGCATCAACACCGATCGCAGTCGGTGATACTGTTAGTGCATCAACTTATTTGACCGGCGCACAAACGGTTAACGGCTTTACACGAACATATATTAATATTGGCGGAACAAATTATACTAGAATTACCATGAGTGCTGTGGGAACCAGTACCAGTCCTGCCGCGGCAACCAACGGTGCTCAGAATATTACTATAACATTTACCAGCAGTGTCGCCGCTACATACAATACAGCATTAAGTACAAGTCGTAGTGATTTCCTAGTAACACAGGCAGAGTATGCTGGCGGTACAGCGGCAGTTACTGACGTATTAGCAGTAGCAACTTATATTACAGGTAGCCAGACCGTTTCAAATATTACAGCTAACTACACTGTTATTGCTGGCGTAAGTTATGCTCGTGTTATTATGAGTGGTAATGCAAATGCTAATAGCTCAGCAGGTACAGGAAATAATATTGCAATTACTGCTACTAGTGCAAGTAGTACAACCTACGCTCGTGCCTTAAACACCACTCGAGCCGACTTTTTGGTAACTGATGCAGATTGGACATTTAGCGGAATTCAAGTAGGAGATTCCTTAAGTGCATCTACCTACATTAACGGTGGCCAGACTATTGCTAGTGTAACTACAGGATATATCACTATTGGTGGTACAAGTCATACAAGGGTTGTTATGAGCTCTAATGCCAATGCTAACAGTACTAGTGGTGCTGGTAATAACATTGCTGTAACTGTAACAGCCGCAGGTAGTGCAAGTTCGTATGCTAGCAAGAACTTCTTGTTCTTCACTAGTAGCTCATGGTTAGCTAGCGGTGCTACTATTGGTACAAAACTCAATTCAAGTTATACAGCGTTTCCAGCGGGTTCAAGTGTAACACAGGTAGCCACACGTATATTCAACGGTACTGCCAGTGTGGTAACGGCAGCTTCTAGCTCAGGCGGTGGAACTACACAAACTTATACACTAACGGGTACTATTGTTTATCCAGTAGGTTCAAGTGTTACTGTAACAGGAATTACGGGTGGAACTTATAATGGAACTTTTGTAGTATCGTCAAGTGTAGCTGGAACGCTGATTGTAACAGGTACTGGATCAGGTACTGCTACTGACTTTACTGGTGCTAGTGTAACTGGTGCTACCACGTATCGTATAACATTTACACAGGCCGCTAATGCTACAATTAATGCAGGTGACACTCCGCAATTTAAATTTGGAGCGCAATACGCACTGCCGGGAGAACAGGTATTTTCATTCGTATCGAACCCTGGAAATACCGATACCTTAGATTTACAACCCCTAAAAGAGCTTACTGCTACTGCTATCGGCGGACGTGGTACATTCCCCAACGGTCCAGACGTTTTAGCTATTAATGTATACAAAGTTGCTGGATCAAATACTAACTCTAACGTTATTATACGTTGGGGTGAAGCGCAGGCTTAAAAATTGCATAAATATAGGTATTAAGGATCGACAATGGCGAATACGCAGATAAAACTAAGAAGAGACACATCCAGTAACTGGAAAACAGTTAATCCTGTACTGGGTGCAGGTGAGCCCGGTCTTGAAACCGATACTCTATTGTTCAAGTTTGGCGACGGAACCAGTAACTACAACAGTTTGCTTTATCCAACCCTATATGCTACCCCTACCGCAGCCAGTGCCTTAACTGGAACAACTTTGCCATTGTCCTTGGTCAACAGCAGTTTAACATCAGTGGGTACTTTGACGGGATTAACAGTCAATGGCAATGTTACTGTAAACAGTCCATATGTGATTACTGGTACTGTGACCTATGCTCAAACAGCTGGAACGGCCAGTAGTGCGGCAACTGCAACCAGTGCAACCAGTGCAGGCACAGCGACCACTATAACTGGCCCTGTAGGCGGCTCAAACAATGCAATTACCTATTTAAAATCCAACGGAGCAATAGGATTTGTAACAGACCCATCTACCGGTTCGGCAGGAGTATTCTTAACATGGAACGGATCAGGATTCACTTGGGCATCTGCACCGTCAGCTTCAGCCAGTACACTGTCGGGCGATACCTTAGCATCAGGGATATTGAACAGTAGCCTAACCAAAGTTGGAACTATTGCCACTGGCGTATGGAACGGTACAGCTATTCCTGTAGCTTATGGCGGAACTGGATCAACATCCGCCGCGGCAGCTTTGATAGCACTGGGTGCCGCACCGGCTGCAGGATCTAGTAGCATAACCACAGTGGGTGCTTTGACGTCATTGACTATTAGTGGCACAGCTGATGCTACCACAGCAAATAATGTACAGTTTGGATCAATTATAACAGCAGGTGGCATTAATGTGGCAAAAAACGCCTATATTGGCGGGAACCTGTTTGTAGGCGGCGTAAACCTTAAAGCATTGGCCTTAGTCATGGCCGCAGCCTTGGGCTAAAGATAAATAAAGATAAGTCAATACGGAGATTTAAATGGCAAAAGCACAACTGAGACAGTACGTTTTTAACGCTAGCACAGGCGCAATTGAGGTACCTGGCAAGATAGATTTACAGCAGTTATTAGTAATTACAGACACTACTAAAAACGTAATTCTGTACAATTTCGCAGATACCACATTCACTGGTACTACTGTATCATTTCCTAGAGTTAACAACACTAATTTTGTTACTTCTTTGGATAATAGCGATACTTCCACTATCATACAGCTGAATAGTGCCGCACTGTCTCTGATCACGGCCAACAGTATTTCTAGTGGTGATGTATTACAAATTTTATATGAACAGCCATACCAAAATATCCGTATGCCAGAAATTGGTACAGACGCATTCGAGCGTACACGTACTAGTAACCCACAAAGCATGTTGGACGCTGACTTTGAGTACGGACTACAGCCAACCAAGTGGTTGACTTATGACCTAATGCGCGGTTATCCCAGCGTGTACGAAGTTCCAGGCACTGATCAATCAGTAACCAGTGTTACTACAGATGCATCAGCTGGTACAGGAGGTGTAGGTGAAAGTTTGATCACAGTGACCAACTCAGTTACTTTTCCAGCCAGTTGGGCAGTAGGCACTCCGATCACTATCAAAGGCTATTTGAACACAGTGCAAGGATTTGCCCGTGCTGAAGGTAGTTTTTTAATCAACACAGTCAATAATAATGTGTTAACGTACTATGCCAAGGCCAAAGTTGGTACAACCAACGGTGATGTACTAAGCTCAACTTATACCCAACTGCGTCAAGGTGCATTTTACACCGGATCAAGTGTGGGAACATCAACATTTACAGCCAGTGCAGTCAGTGCAGTTGGCACAACCAGTTCAGGCAGTATTACCACAGCTGCCACAACAGTAACCGGATCGATCTCCGGAACATTACTAACCACAAGCGGTGGTAGCCCGGCAATCGGACAAGTGTTAACAGGTGGCGGCATATTACCATCCACTTACATTGTAAGTGGTAGTGGAAGCAGTTGGACTATTAGCTCAAGTCAAACGATTGCAAGCACTACATTTACAGCAACAACCAACACCTTTACTGCCGCCGGCACTTCGAGCGGATTTGCAGTAGGGCAAGTATTGAGTGGCACCGGTGTTGCAACAGGTACAGCTATCATTGTTAGCGGTTCAAGCGTGGCTCCAGGTGCATTTAGTGGCACCGGCGGCAACGGAACTTATGCTGTTTTACTATACAGCAATGTGACCGGTATTACAATCAACGGCACTACGGGATTAAGTACAATCACTGTGACTTTTGCAACCAACCATGGATTTGTTCCAGGATGTACAATTATCAGTCAGATTGCTTCAGACTCAGGAACAAATAATCACAGTTTGGCTCAAGGTCCATTCTTTGTAGAATCAACACCAAGTTTGACTACACTAACATTTACAGCCCGCGCCAGCGGACAGATTACTGGAACACCGACTGGTGTAATTTATTCACGCCCAGATGCATTCTACCAACACAGACCGTTCGACGGCGGTGTTATGTTAGGAACTGGCGGTCCAGCTCATGGATCAATGGCAGTGCGTATGAGCAAAAAATATATCCGTTATCAATCTGGTAAGAGTATCAATTACAATACCGGTGCGCTGATGGCACCAAACTATGACATACGCTCTATTACTGCAACCAACACAGCAATAACAACATTTACAACAACCACAACAGGCACTATCGCAAGTGGAACGTTGGCTATCACTGTGACCAGCGCCGCAAGTGCTATAGTTGGTCAGTTGATCAGTGGTACAGGTATTGCAGTAGGCAGTTATATTGTTGCAATTAACAGCAATACATTGACAATCAATATTGCCACACTGGCAACTATCAATGCAGGTACTACAGTTACATTTACTCCTGGTATACAAATTATAACAGATGATACAGATCATGGCCTCCAACCAGGTGCAACTATCAACGTGCTTGGCGTAACAACCACGGGTTACAGCGGAACTTATACAGTTGGTGCTATCGTTGATGAACGTAGCTTGATTGTAGCAGTAACCAATGTGTTGGGAAATACAACTGGTTCTATCAATTCACCATGTACTATGCAGATTACAGGACACTGGGGTGCTACAGTACGATTGGGAACATTTGACGAACAAAACGGACAGTTTTGGCAGTGGGATGGTCAACAGCTGGCAATTGGACGTCGTAGTTCGACATTCCAAATTGCAGGTACAGTAACTGCCACTGTTGATTCCAACAGCGTGGTGGGTGCCAACTCACGTTTTACCAGCCAATTGATAGCAGGCGACCGTGTGGTAATCAAAGGTATGACTCACGTGGTCACTCAAGTGGTAAGTGATACACAAATCTTTGTAACTCCAGATTATAGAGGAGCAGTCTCTGCTTCCGGTATCAAAATGGTCAAAACTATCGATAGATTGATACCGCAGAGTCAATGGAATCAAGATCGTTGTGATGGTTCTGGTAACGGATTCAATGCCAGCGGATACAATATCATTGTCAACAAGATGCAGATGGTTGGACTACAATGGACATGGTACGGTGCTGGATTTATTGACTGGATGTTGCGTGGACCAGATGGCAAGTACATCACTGTACACCGTTTGCGCGGCAACAATTTAAATACTGAAGCTTACATGCGTTCAGGTAACCAACCAGTTCGCTACGAAGTGGTCAACGAAGCCGCTCGTACCAGTTTGAGTGCATCAGCCGGATCAGGTGACAATACACTAAGTGTAACAGATGTAACATATTTTCCAAGTGCAAGTGCAACATATCCAGCCTACTGCTATGTGGACAACGAACTTATCAGCTATACTGGACGTACACTAGGAGCAACAACTCAAACAGTGGTAAATCAGCAATTGACTGCTGGTACACTGACTGGTGTAAGCCGAGCTGTAGCAATGCCAACATATGTAGCTGGCACTACTCGTTTGTTTACAGCAGGCTCAGCCAGCACTCACGCTGCCGGCGCAGGTATTATACTAGTGGGACAAACAGCAACACCTAGTATCAGTCACTGGGGTAGTGCGTTCTTGCAAGACGGTGGTTTTGATACTGATCGTGGATACATTTTCAATTATCAAAGTATCAACACAACTATCAGTACACGTAAGACCACATCGTTTGCTATCAGATTAGCACCTAGCGTGTCAAACGCTATAGTAGGCGACCTAGGCACACGTGACTTGATCAATCGTGCGCAGTTGTTGTTACAGGCGATTGAAATTACTGTTGGTGGTTCAACCAACAGCAACTCAGCTGTGGTTATTGAAGGTATTTTAAACCCAAGTAACTATCCACTTAACCCAGCTACTGGTATTACTTGGAACAGTTTGAACTCAACAGCTCTGCAAACTGGTCAGCCAAGTTTTAGTCAAATTGCCACTGGTACCAGTGTAACATTTGCCAACAGCAACACAGCATCTCCAACAGCCAACATTGCTATATCAACAAGCGCAACAACATTACCAGTCAGTTCAATAGCCGGCATACTAGCAGGCGATGACGTATCAAGTGCAACCAGCACAGGTTTCTTGGGATTGACCAAAGTAACCGCTACTGGCACCAGCACTATAACATTTACTGGTACAACCGTAACTTCTAGTGCATTGGCCACAACCACTGGTGCTTACATCAGTGGTACTGTACTTTATGTGTTTGGTACTCCAACAGGTGGTACTTTTGCTGTAGGTAGTGTTCTAGGCGGCAACGGTGTGTTACCAGGCACATTTATCACTGCGGTATTAACTGGTAGTGTTTCAACAGGTAACTCAACATTCAGTATCAGCCAAAGTCAGTCAGTTGGTAGTCAACAGAGTATAACCACAATCACTGCACAGTTGTTTACCTTTGCACCTACAGCACCTACAGCGGCTATTCAAGTAGGTATGCAGTTAACAGGTGGTAGTGTAACTGCTGGCACATATGTAACTCTACAGCTAACAGGTAGCGCAGGCGCCGCAGGTACTTACGCTGTTAATCAAACATTCAGCGGTACTCCAACTGGCGCTACAGCTAGCTTTATACAGATTAATCAAGCATTGACCAGTACTGTCAACGCAGGTAGTGCAATAACAGTAAGTCGTAATACATATGCACAACCAGGTGAAACTGTATTCTCGTTCATTAGCTCACCAGCAAACAAAGACTCGCTAGATTTGACACCATTCAAGGAATTGACCAATACGCCAATCGGTGGCCGTGGTACATTCCCCAACGGTCCAGACGTGCTGTTCATCAATGTGTTCTTGACACAGGGTGCACCAGTGTTGGCCAACTTGGTTCTACGTTGGGGTGAAGCTCAAGCGTAATCTAAATGTAACAAAAAAGCACCTTTCGAGGTGCTTTTTTTGTGACCTATTTTAAATACTGTATGAGGAATTATTTTCCGGATACACACAACTTTGAATATATCGCAGATATTCAATGGCCTGGATGCGTCGGTGAGCAATTAGACTGGGTTTCAGGTATAGTAAGTGTGGAACAATGGCTACTCAGCTACACTGGCCCCAAATACCAACGCTGGGCATGGAACATGGCTACAGAATGTTATCATGTGTCAGTGGCCTTCAAATACGACAAGCATCGTACCCTCTTCCTTATCAACTGGATACAATAACTGTATTCGCGAAGCGGACGCTAAATTTTTTACGCGAAGCGGCAGCGGTAAATTACAGGTTACTACGCGAAGCGTAGCGGCAAACGCAAGTTCCGATAGCGGACGCCTCCTCGTGGCCTCTTCATTCTCAGGGCTGTTTAAAACTAACTGTACAGTTCAGGCCTGGAGATAAATATCATATGCAAATAAAAGACATCATCGGCGAAAACTGGGCCAACAATGCACATTTAGGTGCCGGCAGTGAACGAGCCCAAGATCAACGCTTGTTGGAAAAACAGCCCAAACGCCGCAAGTCCAAAGTGCGCGAAGGTCTATTGCCCGTACAACCTGTGTTGGCTGCCATACGCATGTTCAATCGCAAACGTGAAGCATATGAGCTGTTTACTAGACCATTTGCATCAGCAGAAGAAGCCACAGCATGGGTCAACAAGAACAATGCAGAACTGCATAGTCTAACACCAGCCAAACCCACCGCACAGCCTCAAAGTCCTGCTGATCTACAAAATATGACACAACAGATACAGACAGCACGTAAAATAGGCGACAGCCGCTAACCAAGTATACCCCATGACCAAGACCCTAAGAGACTATATCCAAGAAGCTGAGCGCAAACGCAAACCCACAGATTCTTCCGATGCGGCCAAGCCCACACAAGAGCGTGATCCGTTCAGTGCATTTGATAACCTATTTGGAGATCAACCTGATCAACCCCTGGTCAATCGACCTGCAGAGCCAGGAGCCGATGAACCCGGCGCTCAAGCTCCTAGTCATGACCCCCGAACCAATCGTGCTGGTCAAAGTCGTACACAGCAGGCCACTGGCGGCATACATCATCCGGGCATGCGTGACATGCTGAGTCGACTGCGTGACATAGAAGGTGATCCCGATGATCCTGGTTATCCAGTTCCGGATCAAGAAGCTGAAAATCAAATTGTACAGCATGTCAACACTGAAAACTTGCCCGCAGTAGCTGGTCAAGCACTCACAGCAGGCGGTGTACAAAATCCCGAATTCCATCAAGTGGCCAACTTGCCCGGCAATATGAATCGTGCCATACGCACACTGGGACGTCACCTGTTTGCATCAATGACTCGTACTCCAACTGATCGTATTTGGATGATAGCAAACCTAGATGGACAAGGTCCCAACACTCCGCAAGAAGTCAATGCAGTAGCCGGTTGGTTACGTGACAATGGAGATGATCTAGGTGATGGTGACATAGATTTTGCACAGAGCATGCCCGGATATACCGCAGACATACATCAGTATTCAGCCAACGGAATACGCTGGCTGTTGGTGCATGATCAGTTTGGACACTACATATATTCATGGCCCGAGAACGAAAGTACAGACAATCGTGCCGCTCCCGAACTAGGCCACGCTCGACCACATCGCAGTTTACTGGGCAGATAAATACATCATGAGCATACAACTATTCAGCCAACTGTGCGAACAGATCATTACCGAAGCCAGTTCAGCACTGACCTTACTGGGCACACATCCCGGCGCTGCCGCAGTTATTAAAAAACTGCACGGTGATCAAGCATTGAGCCACAATCAAGACTTTGGCAAGATCACCAAGATCAGCTGGAGCGATCTAAAAAATCGTTTTCCCAAAGGTTGGGTCTTGGTCACTGGCCCCAAAGGATCTGGTGCCATACAAGCACGTAACGGCAACTATGAAGCACTGGCATCAACTGGTGCAGACCCCGTGGGATTCAACGATTCCAAGGGCGGCAATGTGCTGGACTTTCTACAGGGACAGCTAGGCGGCAAGTGGGAAAAGTACTCCTACTGGATCGGCACAGAAAACAAGTACGCCAGCAACAAGCGCAACGATCGCAAACAAGCGGCTCCCAAACAGCAGTCAATGAATCAAGAAACACTGATGAACAAGTTCCGTCCCCTATGGGCCAAGAGCATGCAGGCAGCCATTGCAGACGGCAAGGGCATGGCCGGAGTCATGTTGAAAAACGATGCGTTTGAAAAAGTTGAAAAGAAACTCAAACAACTACAGTATCTACAGCGCGGACTAGATGAATTGGAATCAGGCAACAAAGAACCACCAGACTGGATCAAGGGTGCCATCAACTCAGCAATCTTGATGAGTGCGGCCTACTATTATCCCGAAGAAACTGGTGAAATTACTCGTAGCCGTTACGGCGGAGCCAGCTATTCCAGTGAACGTCATGAGGGCGCACAAAAATTACTACAGGATCTCAGCAACGGTGACACAGCCAAGTTGGGCACAGTGTTGGGATTCTTCAAACGGAGTTTGATTTCAGGATGAAAACCCTAGACCTAATTAAAGAAGCCAACGTGGCAGCCAAGATTCGAGATCCTGGCATGATCAAGAAGATCTACATAGCCATGACCAATGATGGCTCAGTACCCAAGGCCGCACTGGCACGTCTAGGCGTGCGTCCCACTCCCGAACAAGCACTACAGCTATGGAGCCAGCTACTAGATGGTGCATTGAGTAGCACACGCTACGGTGATGTGTCAGCAGACGGCAAGTTTGACGAATGGCTCACACGCTTGTACACCAACGGACAAGCAGACTACGAAGACATATCAGGCGAAGGTGGTGACGCACTGGGTGCTTGGAAAGCACTGAGTATTCGCGGCAAACTAGCGCCAGAACACCAGGATTTCAACAAGTTCCGCAGTATCAAGAACATACAACAGATCATTAACAAGCAGAACTATCGCGAAGAACTGCGCCGTATTGCCGATGCTGAAGTTATTGAAAAGCACAAGCGTGAGCGCAAAGAAGTTGTGCTGATCGATGATAGTCGTTTTCTAGTGGTGTTGCCCTTGAACTACGGTGCTTGCTACACATTCAACAATTCAGCTGGCTACCAGGCCAACTTTTGCACAGGCTCAAGCAGTGGTCTGCGTTGGTTCCAAAACTACGCACCCGATGGTCCTGTTATCTCAGTAACAGACAAGACCAACATGGAGCATGTGGAAGGCAAGTGGCAACTGCATGCTCAGACACGTCAGATTGTGGACGCAGATCAAACTCGTCGACATGATACTCAATGGAATGACGAGCGTTTTAGCAAGCTGTTCCCGGGTTTGATGAAGGCCATTGGCTCAGCCATGATGGCCAAAGCAGAAGAACTGCATGAGGGTAGCAAAGAGCTGACCAACGGCAAGGGCTATGATGTGGCCAAAGACGTGGGCGATCTACAAAAGACCTATCCACTAAGCTGGGCCAGTGAGCCAGAAAAATCGGAAGAAACTCCGGATCAAGGTCCAGGCACTTATCTAGTAACACACACTCCCACTGGTAGAACAGCTCGTATAGAAGGTGAATCAGCGGAAGATGTCAAGGCCAAACTGCAGGCTCGACACCCCACTGCCAACATGGAAGAGTTTACATTTGTGCTAGATCAGCCTGCTCAGCAACAACCGGCCAACGATCAACAGGCCGAGCCACCACAGGCAGTGGCTGAAAGTTGGGCACAAAAGATGGCCGAACATGCACTATTGAAACTGGTACCAAAGAAAAAGACCCTAACAGAAGAAACATTTAATCAGGCCTACGCCGCGGCCAAAGCCAGTGGTCTAACACAGTTTAAATGGAATGGCGGAACTTATGGCGTGGCTGCTCCGGCAGCAACCAACAGTGGGCCACACCCCGTAGCTCGTCCAGCTGTGGCACCAGCTCCGGTAGCTTCCAATCCAGCTGCCAGCATATATCAAACATTGACAGCACAGCCAGCACCCAGCGCCACTGCTGCCGATCCATCAACAGCACAGCCCACAGTCAATATACCGGCAGCCACTGCAGAACCTGCTCCAGCACCCGAAGGTGACTATCAAGCACCACGCACAGCTCCCGGTCCTGCTCCAGCACCCGAAGGTGACTATCAAGCACCACGTACTGCTCCTACGCTGACACCACAACAACAAGCACAGAACGTAATGAGTCCTGGTTCAGCCACTGCTACAAAAGGCCCAAATCCCAACATAAACAACGCCACGAGAGCCAAGGCTGCCAAACAGATCAAGGGAACCCAACAGGTAGACCCAGCGGACGGCAGTATCACTATAGGCAATCAAAAGCGTATAGGTGGAAATATAAACTGGCGAGCAAACAATCCCGGAAACAACATGATGAGCCCGTTGGCCCAGCAGTATGGAGCAGTGGGTTATATTGTAGCCGGAGACAAAGAACCAGTGGCCATCATGCCCAACCTAGAAGCAGGCACCAAATTGCAAATGGCACAATGGCGCATGCCCAAGTACAACAATCTCACTATAGATCAAGGTTGCCAATTGTGGGCTGTGGCCAACAGGGGCATACGCGGCACAGACTATGCTAAAGATCTAGCCAGGGCGGCAGGTGCTACCATAGACACTCCTGTAAAAGATTTATCTGACGAACAACTACGCAAGATGTGTTTGAAACAGGGACATTGGGAAGGCGGTCCAAACACTGTTCAAGTAGTGGCTGCCAACACACCAACTAATCCCACACAAGCAGTGGGTGAAAGTTGGGCTCAAAGGATGGCCAACACAGCCTTGCTCAAGGTGGTTTAACATGCGAGCACGTGAGTTTGTGATTGACGGTGCTGATCCTGTAAAAAATGCAGTGGGTGCGGCACTGCCCACAGCAGTCAGTAATATTGCGCCCGAGTTTCTCAAACGATATCCCCAACTGGCACAGGTGGCCGCGTTGAGTCCCTATGCGGCACAGATAGTACAACAGTTGGCCACAAGACAGCCGACCCAGGCAGCTGTGACTGCACTACAGAATTTTGTGCCTAGTTTTCCGGGAATCCCACGAGAAATAGGCGACCTACTGAGTCATTGGAGCAACACAGGCACTGTTCGCGGTGTGGCTGGACATTTGGTGGGAGACGCAGTGGCTGCCGCGGGAGCCGTGCCCACTGCACTGAGCTTGCCTTATATGATGGCCGGACAAGAGCAGGAAAAGATCAATGCAGATCTATGGAATCCTATCTACAACACCAATCCCTATGCTCAACAACAGCGCAGTCGAGCACAAGGCGGCACACAAACACAAGGTCAAGCTGGTGCACAAAATGCCAGGAACGCAGTGCGCACACAGTCAACTACAGCTAATCCCATGCCGGGCACTCCGGAGTTTGCACAGTTACAACAGCAGTATCAACGCTGATCTAAAACTCAAAAAATCTGTGGGGCCACTGTAGGTACATCCAATTGAGATATCTACGAGCAGATTCCGCCACATATACTATGTGAAATTCATATTCCTGGCTTTGAAACTGCCAACATTCCTTGCGTAGATCCAACTGATGCTGTTGACAGTATGCTGTTATCGCCTGTAGTTCAGGGCTGTCTTGGGGAATTGTGATCAAGATGCGCATCTAGTATTTAGACCCTGAAAGGGTTCAAGCGGCAAAAAATTTCTAGCGTAAAAAAAATTGGCCAAGTACTTACGCAATCAGTAGAAGGTTTTTTTGGGCAAGCCAGTTGCTGTGTCCAAACTGGGATCTACTCTAGGACAACAGTGACCAAAGCGTAGCTGAAACTCAGTGTATACAGCACCTGCGGGAACCCAAAAACGTGTGCGATTGAGATGCGTTTCCGTCACCAGTTTGTGATCAGTTATCCAACGTAACACAGAACTGAAGTTGGGATCCAGCGTAAGCACATAGTACTCGTTCACGGTTAAACTATGCCGGGTTTATACTCTATGCAGTAAGCACATATGGCCATTACAACGACTAGGACAAGCCATGCCCATTTGCTGATAACTCCTTCATCTGAGTATCTACAGTAGTAACAGTCCATGTCTGGGTCGTAATGATAGATTTTACCGTTGCGAGTTATAGTTTCATTATATAGATCATTCATAGAGTTACCTGTAGATGGTAGGTTAAAGACACGTCCTGTATGCATATTGAGCCATTCTGTGTCACTTAACTGCTTGTAGTCTTCTGAGTTCATACTAGTGTTTCCTTAGATTAGCGCATATACCCGCGATAAGCGCATTGGGATTTGCACTATTGGCATTGATACGCTCAATATCTTCTACAGCTACAGTATATAGCTCATGACGCTGAGCCAGTAGATAAAAACGATCTCTAAGCGTGGTAGCTTGAAATACACTGACAACAGCGCCTATAATGCGAGCTAGAATGCGGGAATAGTCCATACAGTATATAGCACCCGAATGGGTCCTGTGGGTCTATTTCAGATTCGCGTAAAAAATTATAAAGAAGTACTTACAGTTTTATGGTGGTGAAAATACTTCGGTACCCATGCGCTACTAGCTATGTTAGTGTGTACTTACATGTATAGCCCCTCACCCCTCTGTGTCGAGATGAATGCCATTCGGTCGCCGGTCGAGAGAAGAAAAAAAATCCCCACCACCGGGAGCGAATCGGATAGTGAGGATCAAAACGAGGATATGCCTCGTTTTAGGTGGGCTAGACCTAGCGGGAGCGAATCGCGTTGATTGGTCTAGCCCTACTGCTAAGGGCGCTCTTATGTGTGTTGTTGTATACTAGCGTGAGCCCCTCATGCATGTTACTTCTGCTACAGCTTGCCACTTGTCCGGGAAGCTGGCTGCCAAGTCTGCTACCTTGAGCACTGTGCGCAGGCTCAGCTCACGCATGCGATGCTTGTTGGAATCCACGAATGCAACCACTTCCAGCTTCTTCTCGTCAGTGAGCTCGTATGAATCCAGCATGCCATGCTCGGTAACTACCTGCTTGATGCGTAACACCTTCTCGCGTTCAGTGTCGATGGTAAGGTCCAAATAGTGGCAACGGCTCTCTAGTGCTTCCAAGTGATCCTGTAGCTTCTTGCTTTTCACGTGATCGAACTTGATGTTGGTAATGAAGATCGCACCGCCCTTGAACTCGAATGTGTTGGGCACACCTTCACTACGTAGCAAGCGACTGTCTGTGTTCCACGAGATCGTACGCTTCTTTGACGTATCTAACGCGGCCTTCAAGATGTTTAGACTGAGATCATCCAACAGGATCGAATCACAGTCGTCGAACACTAGGATGCTCTTCTTGTCTGAGAACTCGTACAGCTTGCTATACAAGCCAATGGCACTCATAGCGCCTTTGACGATCTCGTACTTCTTCAGCTTCTGATCCTGTGCGATATCAGCCAGCACATCATGCTTTGACAGAACCTTCTCTACACCGTAGCTCTTGCCCACGCCTGGGGGGCCTGTCACGATCATAGCTCGCACATCGCCCTTCTTTACAGCACGAGTCATGTCATCCAAGATCTCAAAGCGATCACGTAGACGATTCAGGATCTGTTCATCTGACTCGTGTGCGATGTTCTTCTTTACGGGTTCTTGCTCTAGGCTCGCTGTGGTGCCTTTGCTGGTTTTTGGCTGTTTCTGAAGTGCCATTAGCATCTTACTGGTAACTACCTTTGTTGTCATACACGCTCCTGTGTTAAATTAATAATAGTATTGTACAGTCTCGTTGAGTCTGTGTCAATCCAATCGGCTGCCTGCGTAGGCTGTCAAGCCCAAAGCCTTCAGATAGTTGGCCAGGGCATAGGCGCCTGCTTCTTTGATGTCCACGTTTTGCACGGGCAGATCTCCCGGATTCCACATGCTCAAACACTTGGGTTTGTAGTCCTTCTTGAACCCCGCGGCAATCAATTCCTTAGCCTGCTTTGAGTTGGTACGGTCCACGTAGACATCAACCCAAGCAAAGCCGCAAGCGCCGCGATCTCCGCCCCACTTTTGATATTCGGCCATGCTGGCTTGTTTGGCCAATGGAATGCCTGCTTGGATCTGTTCTGCTGTAATCATAAGTCGCTCCTATAATTGCGTTGTTGAAGTGTATATTATACTACCAAAGCGTGGGGTTGTCAACCGGACGCTCAGTGCGTTTCAGCATGAGAACGCCACAGCCCATGGTTGCTAATCCCAGGATCGCTACAAGGACACAGTCCAGGACGGGACCACCGGTTTCGATCCCACCCACCGCAGCCATGGTTAGCAGTAGGCCTGTAAAGATTAAGAATGTGCTTGATTTCATGCTAGCTCCTTGTGCAGATCGCAGTAGTCAACTTCAGGTTCTTTGTAGGTAATAGAACCTTCGTACTCCAGCTGGCTCCGCTCGAAGTCGCTAAGGTAGCCTTCTGCTTCCACGCGGAATCCCACGATGTACTCTCTGCAGTAGTCATTTGATCGCTCGATGGAGCCACGTGCCATCTCAACGATCTCTGCAGGATCGATGTTGCGAGGTGTGTTGAGGATCTTGTAGCTGGAACCGCCCTTGAACTTCCAATACTGTGGGCAAGCACCTTCGCCGTCCCAATCATGGGCACCGTAGTTCTCCATGTACTGTGTGTCAATTACTAGCATAGTTTCGCTCCTAGTTAGTGTGTAAAGTATTATTATACTGCCGTTTGGCCCGTTTGTCAACAGACTGTGTAGGTTTGTCCCAGGCTGTCCAGTGCTTCTTGTTGTATTTTAGCCACATACTTGTTCACAGTCTTCAGCGCCTTGCGCTCCTTCTCGTCCACGTCAGGACAGCCGTAGTTGGCACGGAAGTTGACCCACGCACTGAGTGTGCCCGCTCGATCTACACCAGTCACAGATCCTTTAAAGGATTCCATGTAATTCAACCGATCACCGTTCAACAGTTCTATTGCTTTGGATAGTTTCATAGTTCGCTCCTTCTTTGTTAATGTTCAGCAGTCTGGGTCAAAGCTCATCCACTCGTCGTACTCAGAGGGCTGACCGTCGTCCTCGTAGTCCATAGCACGTGGAAACTGATCCTCGGGCTCAGGGGCTTCGCAGATCACCACTTCACCATCGGAATCAAGCTCAACCCGAGGATGGCTGTAGCCATCGTAGGTCTCGTAACTGCCACGCAAGATCACGTGGGCATCCTGTGGCATTTGCTCCAATGCCTTGATCAAGTCTCTTACTGTAGTTGTCATATCTCGCTCCTTCTCTTGTTCAGCTTAGGCCGAGTCTCCAAACTCGCTTCGTATCCCTTGGCTACGACCCTTTTTGCATTTCTGCGTGGGTCCTTGCATTTGAGGATCGCCTTGCTTTCTAACTGTTCATGTGCTTATTATAGCTTCAAAAAATAACCCGCGCAACCGGCGGGTTATTCTGGTGGGCCCACCTGGACTCGAACCAGGGACCAAAGGATTATGAGTCCTCTGCTCTAACCAACTGAGCTATAGGCCCGTAAATCGGTTGACTTCTACTGGATCTTGCCCGTCTTCATCTTTGAGGATGTAGACTTCTTCGCATTCCCACATGTGATCTTCAGCTATCAGCTCGGCTTCTTTGAGGGTAGCAACACAATCGATCAGCTCATCTCGCCCATCGATTGTGCCCCAAACTTCATACTGAACGAACATGTTTAGGCTGTGAACGGAGTGTTCTCGTCTTCGGTCACTGCAGGTGCAGCCTTGACTGCCTTGGTGGTCTTAGCTGTAGCGGTCTTGGCCACTGCTTTGACAACTGCTGTTGCCTTGGGAGCCTTCTCATCCAAGTACTCCGTGATAGCTGCCTGAGCATGTGCTCCTGAGAAATCATCCATGCCTTTGATGGCTTGAATACCTGCATACTTGGTGTATGGCTTCTCGAGATCTACCAAGGTGATATCCTCGTGACCATGTTTAGCTAGCACCTTGATGCGCATCACATCATTTGCGAAACGTACCTTGTACTCACCGTTGAGCTTTGATACACCAAAAACGTTATACTGTTTATCTGTTGCCATGTTGTTACCTCTATGTGTGTGGTTTAAGTTGTTATGCCAGTTTCCTTAGCATGTGTTAATTGTACTATCTTTTGGTCTGCTTGTCAACCAATTTCTTCATCTTTTGGACATCTTTTCGGCTAGTTGCCACGGGTAGCGGCTTGCCAAACTCTCTGTCCAAATAGTGTGCCAGCATCTTGCCCTTGATGTTGGTAACCAGATCAAACTGGTCCTGATCAGGGCAGATGAACCGATACGGGCTGTGTCCCCAGCTCATCGTCTTGAGAAACTGATTGAACAGTCTGCGATGCTCTTTGATGTCCACGTCGAACTCAACCAGCGGTCGCAGATGGAAATCAAGTAGGCTCACAGGGCCTCTCTTTCCACTGCTTGATCACTTGAGCTAGCGGTTCGAAGTTCCACTCTCGGATCTTGGGGCGAATGCGATCGGTCTGCTTCTGATCGTGCTCTTTATTCTTCTGCTGGTTGGTCTTCATTGGTTTCCTCTTCATATTCTGCTACTGTTTCTGAAATGCCCATACAGTCATCTAACGCTGTAGGGATCGATTCTCTGATCTGCTCAGAGGTCATTGCTGTGATATCGTAGTAGTCATCACCGTTCTCGTCGTAGATCCCGCAGAATCCCATGCCCGACTCATAGTAGTAGGCCCGAACTGTGTAGCCCTGCTCCATCAATGCTTCATAGACTCCACAGGGTGGGGCCCACGCACTGTCGAAGCCGAATGTGACGCCAGTCTTGCCATCATGTGCATCGTCGTATTCCACTGCTTCGTAGGGTTCTACATCCCACTTGGTGCCCCACTCGTTCACGCAGTAGTCATACCAAGTGCTGTAGCCATACTTCTCAAGGTTGGACTTCTCTGCTGCCTCAAGAGCGATCTGCTCGGGATTGTCAGCGGAACCAACTCGACCCGCTACAATGTGCAGTTCTTTGGGCACAGGCTTGGCAAAGTCGCAGAACTTGCCTTCGTTGATCGCACCTACCAACTCATACATCTTCGCAGGGTCAGTGTGGTTAATCTCTACTGTGTTGTTGCACCAATTAGGCATACGCTGTTCTCCTAAGTTAAAACACTATTATACAACCAAAAGGCCTAGAAGTCAACCGTTGTTTCTACGCCACAGAATAAGTTCCGGGAGGGTTTTGGGAAGTCTCACCCGGGTCGACTAGCAGGTTTTGTAGGGTCTCTTATGAATCGCTAACCTATGGCTAGCCCTACAGGAACGCACTTGTCCCTCAGCGATGTCTAGGAGCGAACTAGCTGTTTACCGTAGCATTAGGGCTGAATTCTTCATCCTGGATACCATTCAAGGTCAACCAATCGTAGACCATCTCTACGGGTATGTCCAAGGTCTTGGCTATGTTCTTCTCGGTCAAGCCCTCGATGTAGAGTTGCTCGATGTCATATGCGATTTCTGATAGTTTACTCATCATTCATTTCCTCTGGTAGATATGCAATTAAGTTGCTTCTGGGAACACTCTTTAACAGCTCTTCAACAGCAGTTAGATCCCCACCCTCGAGATCTACAGCGATCTGATCTAGAACCCGGTCGATCAAGTCCGATAGGGCTACAGCTCGTTTAGTTTCAAATCCAGTCATTCTATCTCCTTGCTAAACAGCGGGGCCGGTCTTGGCCTTTTGCTTGAGGGCTGTGAGCACACGCTTCCAGCGACCACTTTCACGAGTACGGTAGAACCACTTGCCCGACTCTAGGCTGTCATCGTAGCGATACAGGTAGAAGTATTCGCACCATGAACCCTGGTAGTGATCTACAGCAGTTGCGGCGGATTCAAAGCTCTTGTAGGGAGCATCTTCGCCGCGATCACGTGAGTAGAAGGTGGTCATATCGCCGTAGAGCTTCTCGTACTCATCTTCGGGTAACTCGCTGTCCAGCCTTGAGAACTCGTGCTTGATGCCGATCTCGGCTCGCAGTGAGCTGATGTCGCCCAGGGCGATCAAGTTGTTGACCTTAGGGCTAGCACCGTAGTTGTTCTCTAAGATCTCGCCGTTGTGTTCAAGGTAGCCATCCCAGTGGCAGTAGACGGCCTTGACACGACCACTACTAGGGTTCTCAATACCAATCATTGATCTAGTACCCATATCAGCCTCCGAACACTTCTTTGTTAAGGATCTCGTTCTCAACCAAGTCGTAGCAAGCATTCATCGCTTGAGTCACGAAGGTGTAGACCAGGGCCTTTTCTTTGGCCGGCAGTTGCTCAATGCGCTCCTGCAGTTCGGGCAAAGTGGGGGTGTAGAAGAACCCATTGCGTGGAATTGGGTTTTGCACTTGATCGTAAATACCTGACATAAGTTTCGCTCCTTCTGTGTGTGTAAGTGTATATTATAACACGGGCCAGGGCCCGTGTCAATCTATAGTTAAATACCCTGGAACGCAGTAAGGGCTTCTTGTGCGCCCGCATCCAAATACACCGCATCCATAGCCTTTTGCTTCTCACGTGCTACAGTTGCACGATACACTTCCAGCTCTGCGCTCTTAGCTTCCATAGCAGGCCACACAACATCAGAGGGGTTAAGGTAAGGACCCGTGTAGTCTACCTTGTCTGCCTTCAGCGTAATGTCGCCGCTCTTAATGCCTTCAAACACCATGCCCCACGTGGGCTGTTGCGGACGACCGCTGGCACCAAACAGTTCTACTGCCTTAGCCTGCACCTTAGCCTGTGCTACTTCGTTAAGACGACGAACAAAATACTCTCGAGATTGTGCTTCCATTTTTCGCTCCTTAGTTTGCTGTGTTGTAAACTCTGTACTTGCCTTCTGCATCGTAATACCAAACGCCGCCTATGTTGTGGTATCCTTTTTTGCGGAATAGTGTTGCATAATATTTCGCGTAATTAAATGCCATCTTACTTCCTTTGTTGCTAAGTGTATATTATAGCACCAAACTAAAGCCCTGTCAACCCCAGGGTCTTTACATACTCCAGTAGCTCTCACTGGCGGGCGAGCAATAGTAGGGCGTGTCGTAACGCTCTGTGAACCGGCCCCCACCCATCATGTTGGTCTTCTCGACCATAGTCACGTGGATCTCACAACGATAGCCCTCACTGGCCGGGTACTTGCGAGCATAGACCTCTTGGATAGCACCACGATCAGCAGTGCTATGGTCTACCTTGCGATCCAGTCGCTCCCCGGACTTTCGACGGGCATCACGTTTATAAACTTCTACTGTGTACATAAGTTCGCTCCTTATCTAACTGTCTAAGCATTAATTATAGTGCCAAATCAGTTGTGTGTCAACCCCAGGCCTTGAATAACCCGAATAGGCATATGGTTAATGCTACTACGTTGGTAACCAATTGTGGCTTATTTGCCACACGTATGCTCCAGATCAAGTAGCAGATCCCGCCCATGAATCCAGCCACGATGTTCCATGGATAGATGTCAAAGCTCATGAGCGTATACATGGCCAGGAAGCATCCAGTGCCGATCCACTGGATGATGTCGTTGAACTTCAAGCCGCTTCCTTCAAATGGATCACGAACCCACTGTAGTCCTTCTTGGCACGACCCTTGGCTTTCAACCCAATGATGCCTACCCGGGGGTCTAAGAAGCGCAGATCATCTTCATCCGCACTGTACACACCTTCGGGGATCCGGTCGTAGACCACGGCAACATTCATGCCCTGAGCCACTGCCTTGGGAATGTCTGCGGCATTGGATTCAGCACGGCTGAACGTGAGGTGATAGTTGGGGATATGTGCGGTCTTGCGTCCTAGGATCTTGGTATAGTCATAGAACTGTACTGTAGGGAACATTTGGAAGATGTTCAAGCCAGTGTCGCCGATCGTGTACTTTTCCCACGCTAGATCACTAGTACCGTTCAAGCGGAACACGGGCTTTAGGCCCTGCTTACGGGCATAATTAATAGCCTTGTCGATGTCATTGGTTAGATCCTTCATGAAAGCATCACGATCGAAGAAGAATGCAACCGTCTTGCGTATACGTGCTCGCTGTATAACGTTGGTGTTCTCACCCCGCTTGAACATGCCCCCACGTCCAGCAGTGTTGAGACAGCTAGCAATGCATCCAGGGGTAGCCTTGGGACAGGTGTTGTGACCGCTCAGGGTGCTGGGCGCGAGATGCAGGATGAAGCTTAGATAGCCCCGAGCCGTGCCCTTTTGGATCTTGGGGTTAGCTGTACTCAGTAGTTTAAACATGGTTCGCTCCTTGTTTTGCAGTGTAAGTGTATATTATACTGTCAATCGATCTGTATGTCAACCACTTGACCCTTTGAAAAGATCCAGTATTCGTTGATAGGGCACGAGCTGGATCCAGATGATACCCAAACACACGCATTGCCTGGTTGCACTACCGCATGCTCGGTTCCCCGTTCTAGTAGCCGAGCCAGCACTACCAGTAGCTCAAACTCGTTGACTCCGGGCCTTACTTCAACCATATCAACCCCAATCTTTGAAGTCACCGTTGCGCTCGTTGTCCATGTAGCCCTGCCAATAGGCTGCCACTTCTGCCTCTGTGAGCTCTGTGACGGGTTCACCATTGTAAGTGCCCTGGGGATATTTGTGTGGACGAGCTGGACGACGGTAGTAGCTGTCTGCACTACCTCTATCATAGCATCCGCCATGTACTCGATCTATAACCATTTTTCTGCTCCTCTAACTAAAACACTATTATAACGCCAAAAGGCACTGCTGTCAAGCAATGCCCTTAGACTCTACAGGGTTATTACAGTTCCATACTAGCGTAGCCGTCGTCTTGCATGCCCTGCTCTGTAAAGCTAACACTAGTCCCTAGCAAGTCGCTTACAGCCGCCTCAAAGCCCGTGTCTGTGTACATTCGCCAGCTTCCCTCTACATCAGCGCCGTCTACGCCGTCTACGTCATAGCAGACTGCAATGTGTGTGCTAATGTCGCCATCGCCGTCGTAGTCTGTCTCTGCAATGTGTATGCTTGTAATTGTAACTTCCTCAATGTCGCAGTCCCACATACTGTCGCCTGCAAGTTGTACTTTTACTCGGCACTTGTACTCCGTGTTAACAGTGTCGTCTTCTTGTTTAACTTCTACTCTTTTTAGTTTTTTACTAACTTTAAACTGTGTTGCTTGCATAAGTTTCGCTCCTTAAAAAACAATTATACTACACTTTGTCCAAAATGTCAATGCACTGTAATAAGCCCTTACGGGCTGTAGGGTTATGCTGTTTGCTTTGCTTGCAAACGTGCAATCTCTAGTTGCATTTGCACAATTTTTTCTTTTTCTAGTTTAGCAATAAACTTTACTTTTTTTGCTTCGATATCTCTGCGGAACTTTGCTGTGCTTACATTTAGCATATAAGACGTTTGTCCGTAGCTTTGCATTGTGTTTTGCATACAGTAAACTTTAGCACGAGCGGCAGACATTGCGAATGCATTAACTGTGTTTGCGTATTGACCCATTTCGACTCCTTTGTTGCTAAGTTGTTATTATAGCGTCGTTTGGCTAACGTGTCAACACAGCACACAATACTGGACCCAAATGAAGGGTCTTTTGGTCACGCACCGCTACACGAGCACACCCGCCGTGACCTCAGACCATTCTCGGGACCACACCGCTTAACTGATGATCTCTGCTCGAGCTGTTGTGGGGATAGTTTTGGGTTGAGTTCTGGGCAGAGTCAAACAGCTGAGAGCGCCGTTCCAATGCCATTTTTTACAGTTGATGCATTCCATGTGAGTCCTTGTTGATCAAGCTGTATTATAACACAAGTGATGCCCTCATGCAACACAAGAAGCAGTTATTCGTTGTGAACCGTGACTTGATAACGGGTACGGGGCAACTCAGTCAATATGTACTCTGATGCTTCCCATTGATCTGTAAACACAGCAAAGTCACAGGTGCTGTTGTTGTATTTGAAACAGTGTATGTGACCATTGTCTCCCTGCTTAACATGTACAGCGTGAGTTGAAGTTCTGATAGTGACAGCAAAGGCAGCTCGCATGTGATTCTCCCGGTTGTATATAGTACTTATGAGTTAGACCTATTTGAACCGTGATTATAGTGTGATCACACGGTACTAGCGTGTGACTCGGTGATCTATCGTGTGGCAAAGTGTGAAATAGATCTCATCATGGCGCATAGCGGTGTGTACAGCGGGGCCTTTGGGGCCAAAATGTGTCAAAAAGTGTGACAAAGTGCAATAAAGTGTGACAAGATCAAGACTGTGAATCACTATCTAGGTTGGGGCCACAGTGGCACAGGGTTGATCAGAATGGTGAACCGTGGGGCAGAGAGGCATAGTTACAATGAATACTAGTCATTACGCCACATCTCCCACACTGACCTACACGTACAGCGGGGCCTTTACACTAGTGTCCATATTGTGCCCACTGCAAATCCCAGGCCCCAGGCCCATAACAGCACAGTCAGCATCAAGGGTATATACAACCATTCGTCCATGATGATAGTTTCAAAAGTCATATCAGTATCTCCATTATGATGTACATGCACAGCGGGGCCTTGTATACTGTAGCTTGTACACAGTGCTAGCAGGCTTTAGAAAGTTCCGCAGTCATCAGTGTATATAGTAAAAAGAACCAAAAGAAAAGCACCTGTGCTAACGGGTGCTTTAGTGACAGCGTAGCTGACGCTTGTACCGGTTCCGGTCCCGTTACTGTCCCGTATTGGTGTTCACTAGTGCAGGCTCATTGGGATCAGTGTGAGTAGTCTGTGTTAAGCCGTTAAAAGCCATTGCTTCACGCAGTGCTCTCACTGTGTCAACGTGTGTGTCGGGCACTGGAGTGCTCACTGGCACTACATCGTTTACACCCGTTTCATTGTAGGTCACATAGCTGGTCATAGTGTGTTATCCTTGATATCCAGGTATAGTGTCAATGCCATGCTGTTCCAATACAACTTGCCCCACCCAATCTGCTGTGTTCATGTAGCGATTGGTGTTCTGTAGGTGTGCAAACCATTCAGCATGTTCGTGTGCTTCTGATTCAGAGTAGTTGCCCGCATCGGTCAGATCAAATCTTCGTACAGTTTGATTGGTGCTGGGGCTGTGTGCGTATACTGTGTAACGGCTTGTGGGCATGAGTGACTCCTTGTTGGTATCAGTATTTATCGTGTGTTAGCCACAAGCAAGGCCGGATCGTATCTGGGCTTGCGCAGTTGTTGACGAGTGTGAATGGTAATGAACGCGAGTTGGCGTTATTGTGCCGCTTTACCGGACGCTTTTCTATCGCTCCGCTTGTGCTTTGCACTGGAAATTTTGCGCTCCGGCTTCTTCTTCAAAATTTTAGCGTCCGCCTGTTTCACAGACTTCTTACGCTTCATCATCACATTGGTACTCTGCCGGTTACGATCTAGATAGCCCGCATACTTGGGATCCAATGGCACAGGAGGCGGTATCTGATCTGGAGTTAGACGTGCTATGTCATCTGCTGTCATGGGCTCCCAATTGGCTCGATCTGCCGCCAACTGTTCAGCTCGATAGCTCACATACACCGCAGGTTCAAATGTCACAATGTGCCAGCACAGGGTCGCAAATAGAGCCGCCACTAGGTATACACCCAATTTGTCAATGGGCCATGCTTCGTAGCGCCACCAATACTTGATGTCAGCTAAGGGATCAACTGAGTTGTAGGTTCTCATATGGCTGATCGATTATAGGTTTGGCCGGGGTCTTGTATTTCACAGTAGTGTAGCCGATCTATGATATTCCAAACAGAGCAGTCACTATGGGGTATGATCTGCTCCACAGCTCGATCTGTAAAGCTCTTGCCCGTAACAGCCCAAGTGCCTGTTGACGTGGCCGAATATGCAGTTGACAGCACAGTGTTGGCACAGCCTGACAGCATCACTGAGCCGATCAACAACAGCAGTTTCATTGGGGTCTTTCTGTGAATCTGCTTAAAAATGCTTCCAGCCTACAGGTGTATTCTTTGTCATCTGTACTGGTGTAGCGTATCCAAGCATCGGGCTCTTCGTTTGGGCACCATACGGCCTGCACTACAAACTGTTCACGTGCTGTACCCACCCAATGTGAGCCCACTCGGGGCTGTGCTTGCTGTCTGTCCTGCGTGGTCCATGTGGTCATTCTATCATTCCTCCTGGGTTGGCCTGCTCAATTTCATCTAGTTTTTCCCACACATATCGAACCAGCCCTTTGCCAATTTCTGTGTGGGTAGTACACAACAGCGTGACCCTGCTGAGCAACACACCCGTGACATCTATGGCGTTCAGCATGCCTTCATATTGACGTATCAGGCTGTCCATGTCTTCTACCAGTGCATCTATGTACACTTCTTTTTCTTGTTCTTCTGGGGTCAGTGCCATAGCATCCTTATCAATCCCACACTATCAATGCTGACCAGCAAGCAGTAGTTGGCCAGCATGCCAAATGATTGTCTAGTCCAGCTGGCCCAAGCATACATGGCACAACCCGTGATCCAAATGGGATACAGCATGATCAGTGGCGGAGTGGGCACAGTAACAGCCATTGTGATACTACAACCAATGCTGATAGCCCAAGCCAGCAGTTCAACAGCAAAACGAAAAGGATTGCTGGTAAAATCATCACGTATCCAATCCCATGTGGGTTTAAAAATGGTCATTATCATACTGTAATTATACGCTCAATTGTGCAAAGGTCAACAAAAAAGGCTGTTGCCAGCCTTGATTGTCATCAGGGGTAGAATTAACCCTTGATCAGTTCCACTGTCAAACCTGCTTGTTTGGCAGCATAGCCCAGTGCTACGATTTCACGGCTTGGGCGACCCAATTCGTAAGTGGTAACTGTAACGCCATTGCCAGCTTTGCTAGTATTAGCATACACAGCATGACCGTTGGCACGCAACCGGCTGGCTTCTGCTGACAAGTTCTTGATACCAAACTTCTTTTCAGCTTGTGACTGGGTAAATGTATTACCTGCCTTGAGAGCTTCCAATAGTTTGTAGGTCTTAGTTTCTGGATTGAAATATTTCATCTTTGTTTCCTTTTAGATTATGCTGAAATTGATCAGCTATATCTAGTATAACAAAGCAGTCACTTGGTTGCAACTGTTTTGGCAGAATTGTCTGTGATCATTTCACCAAAAAACTTCTTGTGGGGGAAACGTTCGCTTACACGTTGTGTCAGCAGTGTCATATCAGGTGCTTGGGCCAGAAACTCACCTGTGTCTCGAGCATAGGCGTACAACACAGAGCCCACCTGTTCCACACGCATCATAACAGCACCATCCGGTGCACTGTCAGCTTCTTCAGCTGTGATCTCGGCCAATCGGGTCAACACCTGTTGCATGTTCTCGGGATGCTCCACTATGCTTTGGCTGACCTTGAGCAGAGCCCAATGCTTGCCCAAATGAAATGCTATGTAAAACACAGCCACATAGCCCATGAAGTCGAATATTGCGTCCATATGTTATTTACTCAATCTTTTATGCATTCCAACATGGCGATTTTGGCAATCTTTTCGCCAAAGTCTTCGTTTTTGCCAATAATGTAGATGTCGTGATCGTGCCTATCTGACTTGCGATCATAGCGACTAAACTCTACAACCTTGCCTCCTACCGCATTGTAGATCTTGAACTGTAGGGTAGGATCACTGCCCACATCACGTGTGGCCACTGCGTTCATGCCGCGGCTCAGTTTGGGTGTTGGGTAGCAATCTTCTTCTCGACCGGCTTTGTCCCAATCATCACGCACCCATTTAACTACCATTCGTTTTAACCAATTCATTTTGTTTCCTTTCGCGGAGTTGTGCATGAATCACTCCATGTTTCCTGTGCTTGACGTTGATATTCCTCAAGCTCTTGATCACGTTTCATTTCTTCTTCTAGCCACAGCATCCGTTGATGAGTATACATTTCTTCTGTGAGCCCGTGCCAACCGATGCACTTGCCTGTGGGTGAGCGGCCACAGCCACACTTGCCAAACTCTTTACTATCTTCTTTAGCTCTGATCTGCATCATTCATCTCCTTGTAGTGCTTCTATTGCTTTTAGAATCAGTATGACCACTATATAGGCCACACAGATAAAAATAACGCCTTCTATAATAACTATCATAGTTTCATTATCCTTTGTATAGTTGCTGTGGCTTCGGGCCATTCTTTACGTTCCAATTGTGCTTCTATTGCACGTTCCACAGCCGCATGCATACTGGCCAAGTGAGGCCTAGTCCAACTGGTTGCATAGGGCTGTGTCCAACTTATGCTCCATAGGTATTTGTTTGGTCTATCGTTCATTTTTCAACTCCGAAATGTTCTTTTAAATCTTTAGCCAGATGTTCGGCAACTCGTTTAACGGTGTTTAGGCACACATCATCAAATCCATCACCTTCTTCAACATCGGTAATAACACCCATCAGTTCATAGGAGTGATGTTTATTGAGTTTGGCACATTCTAACACAATCAACTCAGCAAACTTTTCCACAAACTCATCGGGTAGGCTGTATCTGCTACCACTGGGTCCGTCTGTTAGACTAGCGTCTTCATATAGTTTTTTTATGTTATTGTTCATTTTTATGTTCTCTTGTTAGTTCTGCTACAAACAAAAACTTCTCGTAGGCCTTGCGCACAGTTGGGTGTTCTAATAGCTTTTCAGCTTCTGCCATCATGGCTTTTACTGCGGCTTCTGATGCTTCTCTAGTACTGCCTCTAGTCAAATATCCATCGTTGCCCAATTCTTTCTTGAGTTTTGCCCAGGCTCGTTGAGCCGCTGGAGTAATTGGTGTGGTCTGTGGACGAAGCTCATTGGCTTTCATCAGTGCTTCACTGATCTTATCTTCAGCAACACGACCAGCCGCAATCATAGGAGCATACGCAGGATCAATATTGAAACGACGCATGCTACCTCCTGGATAGTTCTGCACTAGGTGAGTGCCTTTGGGAAAACTGTCGCAGAATTCGGCAGAGTATGTGCTGTGCGGAACATAGCGTCTGCCCTTCTTGACGTAGAAAATTGTTTCTTCTTTCACTTGTTGTGTCCTAATGTTTCCGGGCTATGATCCAATCTGTTACCCGAGTCATCTGAATAGAATGTAGCGTCCTTGTCTGTTATTGTAACAGATAAGTCACAATGCAACAGGTCATAATCGGTAAATTCAAAGTTGTCTGTATAAACACGAAACACATATACTCCTGCACCTGTGTATATCAATTGTCCTTCTACACCTTCAGCTGACAGTTTCATTTACGCACACCTCGAATATCTTTATATTTCACACGAAGCATTGTTAGCCAATTGTCATCAATCTTCATAGGCAAGTCTAAATGGACACTTACCATAGGGCCTTCTAGTTCACTACGCATGTTGTCTGTGTAAGCACTACCCACCCAGGGTATGCCTTTGTACGATCCTTCTACCCTGTCACCAAACTTGTATCGGGGCTTGGGGCGATGCTGTTCAAAGTATTCAGCTAGGTTCATTTCTTAAACCTCGGCATGACATTATGTCCTGTGTATTGAAAACTATCCAGCATGGGCAATAGGCCAGCCAAATCATCACTAGGGTGTCGTTGTATCAGGGGGTGACCAGCGCCGTCAGATAGCATAAAGTACAACTTCTCTGTACCCTCTTCAATTTGATATTCAAAGATGTATTGTAAGTCTTCTAAGGTCATTCTTCAACTCCGAAATGTGTTAATATATTACCACCAATCCATTCGCACTTGTTTTCATCTGCGATATCAGCAACATTAGCACATTCCCGCACAATCAACTCGGCGAACTTTGCCAAGGGAACATTATCCCAATTCTCAATAGGAAAGTTAGCATCATCTAAGCCAGCCTGTCTAACAAGTTCTCGAATTCGTTCGTTCATTTTTCAATCCCGTCCACACGTTTGCCTTCTTTAAGTGTACGCATCAACTGTCGATTCTTTTCTTTTTGTTCAGCGGCTTCGCGTTTCTTTTCATCGCTAAGACGCAACATCATGTCGTATTCACGGGCCCAGCGCACACCAGCTAACCAATCTTCAAGTCGTTCCAAACTACCCACAAACAGTTCAGCATCACGTGAGTAAATTGGCAATACATCTGGATCTTTTGGCTTAAGACTTAGAGCACCGTGATCATCCGACCAATCACTGTGCTTACTTTTGGCAAACTTAAAACCCAGCTGGTCAATTTGTTCTTCAAGCCGACGAATTCGTTCAATTGTGTTCCAACCGCTCATAACTGTCCTTCTTAGTTTACGATACAGTCATTATACTATCTTTGATCTATTTTGTCAACTCACAGCCCCACTTGACCCACCAATATGTGTAGTCTTTTGGACTGAGTTCTGCTAGAATTGTGTAAGTCCAACCAAATGAGCTAGGGTCAATTAGTCTATGCCAGCTGGGAGTTTGTACAGCGTTAGCCATTACCCATTCGCCCATTTCGGTATTTTGCCATTGCCAAAGTGGTTCAGCCGCATATAGGTCTGGATCTTCTACATCGCCCATTCTAAACTTGTGTACAACTACAGTCAGCGGACCATGTGCTTCTATATGTTCTACTGTGGTAAAGTCGCCGTTGGGCAATGGTATCACGTTCATCCTGGGAACATGACCTTGAATAGACTGTGTATCTTTGCATCACGGAACATAAACACTACGTGATGGCTTGATCCGCCCATGTCTTGAAATGGCAGTGTAGCACCAAACCATTTACCTGCCCAAGCATTTGGATATAGTTGCGAATACATAGGGCCAAACGATTGTTTGCACCAATCGGCCATTTCTCGTAATTCAGTTGTACTCCTGTTACCGTCATACATTTCGTGTATCCAGCCATCGTGTTTGAGTTGGGATGCTATGCGCATCTCTTCTCGTTCTTGTGTTATTGCCATGCTATGTTACCATCTTAATTCAAACCATATCCAATCTTGTTCATCTCTGAAATAGATTCTATAGTTGCTGAACCACCAGCGTGGGCCAGGGGGTCCAAATGATTTGTTAAGCCATTCAAATAGGTCAGGAGTAACCTTGTCTACTTCCACTACATCGTAAGTATGATTTGTTTCTACTTGTATTGGAATCATACACTTCCCCAACGCAGTCTAAACCAATTGGCATCTTGTAGGCTTTCAAACATAAAGTCACGCCCATTACGTTCAAAAGAGTTCTTGCAATTATCTTCTAACCAATGAGTGATATCAATGGCATGATTGTTATCTATCAGTCGCGGCAACATAACACGACACCAACCGATGCCTTCAAGCATGCCCCATAGTATTTCTCTATCAATTTCCCTAGCCATCTCATTACCCAAATTATCGGCTATTTCATCTTCAATACTGTTTCTAGCCATGGTTTGCATGCCTCCCAGGTACGATAGATATGTGAGTGGCCACCAGCATTTTCCCATTCCTCACAGTTGCTGATACGGTCATCGATTAGGATGTCGCCAGGCTTACAATGCTTCCACTTGTCATGACTGTAAGGACCAAACAGCACAGGAATACGTTCAAAACGTTCTGTTGCCCACAATACTTTGTCATAGGCCGCATATGGTACACTATAGTCGTGTGGCAATGCTGTGAGGAAACGCAGGTCGTCTGCTAGTCCATTTGCTACAGCTTCACGGCAAAAGTTAACTAGATCATGTGCACCTGGCTTGACGGGCAAGTCACGATAGAAACGTGCTTTGGCTTTGACCTTGTTCCAATCTGCCTCTGGAATACGTTCGCCATACTCCCAATTACGATTGACAATGGCACGTGCCGCTGGCATCCAGTTTGCTACAACATCATCCATATCTAAATATATAATCATCAAGGAGCTCCATAAGGGTTGGCCATTGAAGAACTGGTTATAGGATCCGATTCCACAAACTTAGCAAGTATATCAAAGTTTTGTTCTGCACGTAGGATGGCCTTGTAGGCATTCTGCAGGGCTGGATTGTTTTCAATTAGTTTGGCACGGCCTAGTTCAAGCTCACGTTGATCACGTGCCCATTTGAGTATGGCTTGGCTTTCACCGTTAAGCTCTACCGTTGCATAGCTGGTGCTCATAGTAATCCAATTGTTACCATCAAACACCTGCATATCACTGCCGCTAAGACGCAACATGCCTTGCATGGGGTTGCTGATGTTTTGGTTAACATAGGGTACGCTGGTATTGCCACCGTTTACATTTAGGCCAGGGCCGGCCATTAGTCCTTTAATCATCTAGTGACCCCGGCTTGTGCAAGTGATCACTCCAGCGAAGTACAAACCATTCTCTGTGTGCTTCTTTCTTGAAGCTCCAAAGATTCTCAGTCATGCTCATACCAACGCCTTCTGCTTCTGCCCAGTGTTGCATGTCTTGTATCAATTCAGGTGTTAGCTCGCCTTTTTCAAATACCAGTCCTGGTAATCGAAACATTCCTACTTCTACATTTTTCATATCACATGGGCACTATGACTTCAGGCACAATGAATACTGGAGTGCGATCACGATAAGCATCAAACACGTATCCGTCTTTGTTCAGTGCCTCTAGGGTCTTGTCCAATGTGTCAGCATTGGCTACACCTGCTACACGATTTTGTCCATTGATCAACATATAGTCTAGTGTGTCTTTGGGTGTGTAACTGTCTGTGGCTGTGGTTTGAAAACGGAATATATGTTCTAGTTCTGTTAATGTCATTTGCTTCTCCTTAATATCCGGGTGCGGAATAATCTTTGTGTTTCTTATACAGTGCAAACCCATCTGCACCATATGCAGGACAGACCAATACATATTCATACATGCCGTCGTCCTGTTGTTTACCAGCTTTGCCGCAGATAAAAGGACGATCAACGCCATATAGTCGTTTAAGCTCTTCGGTGAGCCTAGCATTTTCTGCACGTAGTTGTTCTAATTCATTGTCCATTTATCGTCTCTGAAAACTTCAATAGAAACATAGTATACTTGCGCTCACTGTAAAAGTCAAGGCAAATGGCATACTCGTTAACATATGATCTATGAAAGTCAGCATCCTTTTGAGTTTCATACCGCAAGGTGTCACTCATTTCATACTCCTTCAATTCTTTCGGAGTCTTGAGTCTATATCCACTGTGTTCGCGTACAGTAAAGCCCAAGATCTGTTTCATCCTGTTGCGCAACATAAAGACACTTTTTGGATGTTCTTCGTGAAGCTGTTCTTTGATCTTACGCCATTTGCTAGGCGTTAGTTTTAAAGTACTCACTGAAGTCTCTTTCTTCCCACTGATCAGTAGTGTAGTTCCAATGTCTAGTATCATAGATACGGAAACTGATTCCATATCCTAGCAAACCTATACTGAGTTCAAATCCCGCATGATCTTCTTGCGAACTGACAGTGACGTCCATGTCAAACAGCGCAAGACTGTAGTAACAGTGTTCTAGTTCCCAAGCCTTGTGTTTGGTCAACTTGCCGCTGATACAGCCCAACGATTTGAATTTGTCCCAAGTGTCAAACGGATTGGTCAATTGAGTGCGTAGTGTAAATATTTTCATTTTAGTCTAAACTGTTCTAATATTTGATTGGCTTCTGCATATTCCAAACTCATTTCAGCTTCGATAGCCAGTTCATGTGCTTTGAGCTGTAGCTCTGCTGAGTAAGCATCCATCAGCTCTTGTGCATAGGCTCTGTCGTCCGCATCTGCCTGCGCCCAAAAAGCCTGGAAGTCATCGCCTTTGACATTGAGCAGAAAGTTGAGATTGTCTCTATCCCAATCATTAGTAATTAAGCCTCGCATGCTAGTTCCTTTACATGTTTACAAGTACCGCGAAATGTGTAACCAGGGCAAGTACAGGTGTTTTCATCTGTGTTCACTTCGTACCAAGTGTTGGGTTTTGAACCCTGCACCTTCTTGATAAACAGCAATGGCTCAGCCACATCAATGTGTGCTTTTAGCAATTTGGCCCAATTGTTGAACGGATTGGGTTCTACCTTTTCAAACTTGCGTCCTCGCTTGTCAAAGCCTTTGATTGGCTGTTTGAAAAAGTAAGGCTCTAGTTCGCCCTGCTTGATATAAGCGATAAGGTTGTTGCTGTCCAGCAAGTAGGTATGATTTGGGCATTTGGTATCACCCCAATCAGTTGTTTCCTTGTATGCTTCCATTGCGTGCCTTTCTATGATTGCCTAATACGTATATTATACAGTCATTTTGAAACAAAGTCAAGAGCATTTTGGCTATCTGGTCCTTGACATTGTTCATTTTTGGTACTATAATAAGCACATCATCAATTATGAAAGACAGCATGAAACGCTCAAACATCAAGGACGCTTTTGGCGGTGAAGTACCATTTACCAAATTTATCGCTAGCGATCAGGAAACTTCTAGACGATTGCTGACTGCATTGGATCTTAGTTATGAGGACGGCTATAATATAACACCAGAAGAACATACTACACATTCAAAACGTGTTGACCTTGTGGTACGCGATAGAGATCAGGAAATATTCCTTGTGATCGAAAGCCAAGATGCCAGCGGTTGGTTAGATGCTGTACATGCCAGTAAGATTACATATTATATGTACGACAAGAAGTGTGATGATGGTGTATTGATTTGTGAAGATGCCGATGAACACATCAAGGGATTCGTCAAATGGCTAAATGAAAATACGCCACTGCGTATCACTTTAGTCAATGTGGTTATTTTTGAACTCAAAGACAGTCCGCATTGTGAGTTTATACCTTTGATTAGACCCAGTCAGATGGCAGACAAGAAAGTTGTTCGACGTGCATCTAACACAACTGAAGGTGAAACACAAGGACATTTTGATCATTTGGCACAGGTGTTTAATGACAATCCGGGTATGTTTACCAATCAAACCGGACGTTATGTCAGCAAGAATAACGTAGCCGGTCTGGGTGTTAACGTGGGCATTGTGCCTTATCGTAATGAAGGATACTATGTTGATATTTGGCATGCTGGCAAGTATGACAACGACACATTCCGTAGGACTTTTAGCGATGTTTGCAATCAAAACGGTTATGAGCCCAAGTTCCAAAAATCTAGAGCCTATGTCAACGGAGACAAGGTTGTAACTTTGGATGGAGCCATGCAAGCATTTAAGATGATGGTCAATGGCTTAGAAAATAAAGAGATCCTAGTACAGCCCGAGTAAATATCTTCATGAAGATATTAGTAACTGGCCACGAAGGCTTTATTGGACGCAACATGCTGGCCTGGCTCCATCAAGAGGACGGCTGGCATGTTGACGGCTACGAGTATGATCCTAATGTTTTTCCAGATGTAAGTTCATATGATTGGGTCATACACTTAGGCGCCATTGCCGATATGACCTACACAGATGTAGAGCAAATACTCAAACAGAACTTGGAGTTTAGTCAACGACTGTTTCACGATTGCAATCTGCACGGTGTTAACCTACAGTATGCCAGTTCTAGTTCAGTTTATGGTGATACCAAAGACTTTAGTGAACTGGCGCCGTGCAATCCACAAACACCTTATGCATGGAGCAAGTTCCTATTTGATCGTTGGGTGTTCCAACAAGATGTAAAGATATATGTACAAGGGTTTCGTTACTTCAATGTATACGGCAAATGGATGCACCTACGTGGCAAACGTGCCAATGCTATAGTCAAGTGGCGCGATCAAGCACGTAAGGAAGGCAAAATCACTGTATGGGAAACAGCAGAACATATCAAACGTGATTGGACTTGGGTTGGCGATGTTTGTCGCTTGCACATAGACTTTATTAAAACAGTCAACGGATCAGGTATTTGGAATTGTGGCGCAGGACTGGCACACAGTTTTTTAGATATAGCCGAAGAGATAGCCGAACAAGAGGGTGTAGAGCTAGAGTTCGTTCCTGTGCCTGAAGCAGAAAAAACACGTTTTAGACACAGAACCAAAGCAGATCTAACACATTTAAAAGAAACAATAGGCAAACGCAAGTGGCTAAATGTATTTGAGTTTCTAGCACAATAGAAACAATAAATACATTACTATGCGAATATCCGAACTATTAAACGAATCTAAAACAGACAAAATTGCTCCTAGTAAGCCACGCAATTTCGTGGCTAAGAATGCCAAGGGCAGTGGTTCTGGCGCACACAAAGACAAGAGTAAAACTATTCCTCGCAAGGAAAAGCACAAGAAGTCTATGCCTGTATGCGAGCATTGCGGTGAACTGCATGAAGTCCAGTTAGATGAGCATGGCAAGGCCAGCAAACAGCTATGTCAAAGTTCAAAACCTGACAGCGAACTGGGTGCCAGTAATCTAGCATCATGCAAGAGTCAAGGTCTACGTGCTCGTGATGGTGAGAAGAGTCACAAGCTGGGCAAGAGTCCCAAAAGCCGAATCAAAGTAGGCGGCCATCGTATCAAAGGCAAGAAGTACGGCGGACCTTTGCCTGACTGGAGTTAGGATGAAAGTTACGGAACTGGTTCAAGAAAGTTCGTGGGATGAATTCCTAAGCAAAAGTCTCGGTGATGTTACCGGTGGCGGATCTGTCGGTTCCTTACTGAGTAAATCATCTGATAAAACAGACATCAGTAAACCATACATCGGTTACAAGACAGGTAAGATGATCCGACCAGTTGATGCTAAGGCAGGCAGTCCTTTTGGCCCTAGGCATGGCCAATCTCATAATGGAACAGACTTTCCGGTACCAACCGGCACTCCTGTTAAATCGCCCGAAGACGGCGTTATTAAAAAAACAGGATCAGACAGAATGAATGGCAATCATGTGGTTATCTCAAGCGGAAACAACGAACACTGGCTCTTACATTTGTCTAAGATCAATGTATCCAACGGACAAAAGGTCAATCAAGGAGATGTGGTTGGTTTATCAGGCAGTACTGGTAAATCAACAGGACCGCATCTACACTGGGAAGTTCATGTTGCCGGCCGTCCAGTAGATCCAACCACCGTGGCTTAACAATATGAAAATAACAGAACTGGTACGTGAAAGCTCATGGGACGAATTTCTGAGCAAGAGTCTTGGAGATGTAACTGGTGGAGGATCTGTCGGTTCATTGCTTGGTCCATCTGGTAACAGCAAAACAAGTGACACTAGTTCAGACACAGACTCAAGCACAGCAGGTGCAACATCGGCTCGTGTTGACAAAGACGGATCTATTGTGATAGGCAATCAAAAACGCAGTGGCGGTACAATATCTTGGAGAGCAAACAACCCGGGTAATGTCATGTACGGCGCATTTGCCAAGAGCCACGGATCAATAGGATCGGCCAAAGCTGCCGATGCAGAACCTGTTGCCATCATGCCAACTCTGGATCACGGTATTAAAATGCAGATGGCACTGTGGCGCAGGCCCATGTACAACAATTTGACCATTGACAAAGGAGCTCAGCAATGGGCTGTTGCTGTCAAGAAACAAGGACGCGGATCCAAGTATGCTCGAGACCTTGCCGCAGGAGCAGGTGCAACCATTGATACTAGAGTTTCGGATCTATCCGATGACCAACTCAAAGGATTGATCAAGGCTCAGATGCACTGGGAAGGATTCAAACCAGGAACAGTGACCACAGTTTGATCTGCAAGTAAATATCTCATGGAACTAATAGGTAATTTATTAATCGCACCACCGGCTGTGAAAACCAGCTTCTGGCACAAGAGTGTTATCATGATCACAGAGCATCATGGACAAGGCAGTGTGGGACTTGTGCTGGGCAGACGCAGTGAACTCACTATTAAACAGTTTGGCGCACAGTTGGGTTTCACTATCAATCAACCTGGACACTTGTATGTGGGTGGTCCAGTCAACAGTCAAAGTCTCAGCTTCTTGCACACCAGCGAATGGTTCAGCAAGAACACCATGAAGATCACTGATCGATATTCAGTAAGCTCAGCAGAAGATATACTGCCCAGAATGGCCATGGGAGATGTACCAATCAAATGGCGCTTGTTCTTGGGCATGTGTGGTTGGGGTGCAGGTCAGTTGTTGGGCGAGTTGAAGGGTATCGCACCTTGGAATCATGCCACCAGTTGGTGTACGGCCACAGCCGACATGGATCTAATATTCGAAAATGACGGCAAAGATCAATGGTGTACAGCTTTGGATCGTTCTGCACAAGAATTTGCTCATAACACGTTAGCGTAATCATTGTTGACATAAGTACATTATGAGCGTATAATGTATACTTCATAGGTTGGGTCTGTAACACAATCAAAAGAGGTTTATTATGGCAGATACTCTGCTACTTAATGCTGATGGCTTGCCCGTAAGTTACATGCCATTAAGCACACTAATTTGGGAAGACGCTATCAAATACATGGTTCTAGACAAGGCCGATGTGTTGATGTGGCATGACGATTGGATTGTACATTCAGCCACGTGGGAAACGCCTGTACCCAGTGTTATGATGCTTCGTGAATACATGAAGCCAAAAGTCACAGTTCGATTCAGTCGTGCCAATATCTATCTACGTGACAATGCCACTTGTGCCTACTGTTTGAAACCTGTTGAACGCAAAGTGGCCACTCTGGATCATGTGCTACCGGTCAGCAAAGGCGGCAAGACCACTTGGGAAAACTGTGTAACAGCCTGTGCACCATGTAACAGTCACAAGAGTGATACTACCAAAGGATGGAAGCCCAAATTCAAACCTTACAAGCCAGACTTCTACGAACTAGTAAATAAGCGTAAGAAAGAAGCATTTAACTTAAGGTACGAAGAATGGCTACAATTCATCCGGTAAAGAAGTTCTTATGGACAGTCCTAGGCTTTTTAAGTCTAGGCATGGCGTATGTTGGGCTGGTCACGCCCGGCATACCCTACAGTTGCTTTGTGGTGGCCGCGGCCTACTGTTTTGCCAAGGGCAACGAACGTATGCATCGTTGGCTATACAATCATAAGATCTTCGGCCCGTTCCTTACCAACTGGAATACCAAGCGTGTGTTCCCTACCAAGATGAAGTTCTTCATGCTGGCCATGATGAGCTCTAGCTTGATCATCATGAGCTTTACTGTTCCCGTTAAGGGCGTGATCTATACAGGTATCTTTATGCTGTGTGTGGCCATATGGGCTTGGCGTTGGCCCGGTAGTGTAGAAGAACACGATCGACGCATCGCAGAGGGCCGTAAGATAGGCTGGTTCAACAATAGCTTCTAAGCTAAATATTGTATGAGAGCCGCAGAATTCCTAAGAGGGTTAGCAGATATGATCGATGCAATGGATAGTAAATCCAGCAACGATAGTGTCGACGCAGAACAAAAAGACCTAAACCCTATAATGGTACCACCATTGCAACAGCATATCGAACTGGCCAAAGCCGGACAGGGCAAGGACAGCGAAGTAATTCAAAAACTCACTCGCAGTGAGCACTAATCAAAGCCGATAAATACTCTAACTAGGGTATTTCGATGGCTTTCGCACAAAAACTATTCACCAGCTTACAGAACTACAACAATCCGGACACTAGGATCGGTGAGCTTAACCGCATTTGGTATGATAGTGTCAATAATGTATTTCGTATACAGTTAGATACTACAACTCCTGGCGGTACTATTATAGGTTTTAGTGGAGTTACCTATAAAGGTCTATATAACGTAACAACTAACACTCCTGCTATATCAGATGCAACAGGATTGGCAGGCTGGGAATGGACCGTATCAGGCTCCGGAACTCGTAATTTTGGCAACGGCCCGATAGTTATGCAAGACGGTGACTTGCTAATCCATAATGGATCGCATTATGATTTGATTCCTGGACCAAGAACACAACTACAGGCCAACTGGACTGAAACTAATTCAAGTCTTGTATCTTTCATACTTAACAAACCAGTATTGGCCACAGTAGCAACTAGTGGTAGTTATACTGATTTAACTAATAAGCCTACTATTCCAGCCGCACAAATACAAAGCGATTGGACACAGGCAACAACTTCAGCACTTGATTATATTAAAAACAAACCTAATCTTACTATAAAATCAACTAGACTAGTTACCACTGCTACTTATCTAGCCACTACCAGCGATTACTATATTGGTGTTAACCGAGCAGGCGCAGTTGCTATTACACTACCCACGCCTGGCGATGGATATGAACTGGTAATCAAAGACGAAAGCGGTGCGTGTACCACTTATCCAATCAGCATTGTGGGAACTATAGACAATGATGCTGGCGGTGCCACACTATCAATTAACAATGGAGCCTTGCATCTAATATATAGATCAGGATGGAGAATAATCTAATGACATATCTTTTTAACAACAACATGGAAGTAGCTAACGATGTAGGTAACCCTTTACCCATCACTGGCAACGTAACAGCAACGATTGGTAATATTATTACTGTTGTTACAACGGAAGATGCTGGTGACAAATACAGTTTTAACAATCACGCGGCCAATGCCACTCGTGGATGGACCATGGACAACACCATGCGTCCTGTAGTGAGTTTTCAGAATGGCAGTGCCGATGCCGCAGATGTAATCAAAATTTTAGAATACGAAATTGGCAACAACAATGCCAATCAAAGCACCATTGTGTATGAGTGGTATGAAGGCCCACTAACTATTGCAGGCGCGGCCATACCCTCCTGGACTATATTTGGTGTACACAGTCAATATCGAGTGTATCAAGATCAATACTCCTCTAATCAAGGCAATACCTTTACTGTTCCGACAGGCACATACATGAGACATAGTGGTATTATCATTGGTAAAAATACCAGCGGCGACGAAGGTCCCGTAAGTCTATACGGAGGCAATAGTAGAAACATGCTGACACTTTGTATGCGACGAGTAGATAACGCTACTAAACTGGACGTATGGTTTGCTTTTACTATTAGAGAGTTAGCCTGATAAATATACACACTTAACTAAAGGTTTATTATGAAAAAGTTTTTATTTGCGCTACTGCTAGCGGCCACAAGTCTAGCACACGCCTGGGAGCAACGTGCTCCAAATCCAGTACAAGCCTGCGCTGTTCATCAACCATACGGCTTTGCACAAACAGCACGTCAACTACAACCTATTTGCCGTCAGGCTTATCTAGTTGCATATGACGCACAGGCTAAACTACCAAACTATGTTGCTTATACACTGACTCCTCCTAATGCACTAGGTTGCGTTGCCCGTACTAATGCGTTTGCCGCAGATCAAAGTATCCAAGGCGGCGCTCGTCCGGATGACTATGCGGCCACAGGCTACGACAAAGGACACATGGCTCCAGATGGCGACCTATCATGGGATCCACAAGTAGAGTTCGAATCGTTCCTAATGACCAATATGAGCCCACAAGCTGGTAGCTTAAATCGCGGTATTTGGAAACTGTTGGAAACATCAGTACGTGGTTGGGCAGTACAGCGTAATCAAACTTACACAATTATCGCAGGCGGCATTTATGATGCTACTGACAAGAAGATCGGTAACGGTGTAGTTGTACCTCACGGTTTCTACAAGATCGTTATCAATCAAGCTACAGGGGAAATTGCAGGTTGGGCATTTCCACACGTTGCACCATATCCTAACTTGGGTAATGATCTAACCCGTTTCCGCTTGCCAATTGTACAGATTGAAAAAACAGCAGGAATTGACTTTAAATTTCCTAAAAACGCTAGAGAACTAGACCCAGGCAAAGAATGGCCTGTAGACTATGGAGCCCTTACCAATGCTAAACGTGCTAAATGCGGAGCCAGTGCTTCCGCCGACTGATCCGGATAAATATCCTGTATACCCCGAAGATGATGGTACAGATCGTCCAAGAAATCCTTATAGCCCTGTGTAAAGACACGTGGCAGGGAATCATAAGATTTGGATGCGGACTTGAAGGATTACCTTATGAAAACGACAGTACTAGAAGATAAGTTATTTAAAATGCTCAAAGACAATCTTGCCGATCTATGGCAAGATGATCTGATTGCTGAAGCAGGACAAAAACCACTCCAGGAAAAATGGAGTCAGAAATACAAGAGCTCTATAAACTGTAGCCATCCTAAAGGTTTCAGTCAGAAAGCTCATTGTGCCGGCAAGAAAAAACACAATGAAGACATCACTATGGAAGCAGTATGCCCAGATTGCGGCATGTGTCAAACTCACGGCACGCTCAATGAAATCAAGAAGGGCCAAAAAGATGCCAATGGCTACACCCGATGCTGGCCGGGCAAACACGCCGAAGGCACCAAGAAGGGCAAGAATGGCGGACAGGTGCGTAAATGTGTACCAAATGAAGGTGTGGCGGAAGGCTCTGAGCTTTCTACGTCAACGCTTACTGGTGAAATTCCCACAGCAATGGGTCCTAGAAAGAGAGAACAGAGAGAATTGATAGAAAAATATGCTCTCTACAACAAAGAGCGAGACTATTTTGAATTATTCTCAGAGCTGTCAGACAAACCTATGCCTGAAATTTATAATATGAATGATTCGCATCAGTTAGCATATGAACTTTATAACTTAGGATCTCAAATTGCCAGTGATTGGAAAAACATTGGTAATCCTACATTTAGCCGTCGTGAATATCTCATCCAAATAATGGCCGATTGGTATAATTTATTTAAAAAATCAATTCAAAAATACAAGAGTATGGCGCAAGGTGTAGCGGAAGGCGGTCCTTACGACTTGCCCGGTAAAGATTATGACCGTGCTGGAGATGCGCCACACAAACCTTCTAGAGCAAAAAACAATCCCTATCCTTTTAGCAAAGAAGAGGATGATGATTACTTCCGTGAAATATTCCGCAAGAAGCGTGAAGCCAAGGAAAAAGATAAAGATGTAGCGGAAGATTGGAACAAGGTCAATCATCATGATCATACCAACGGACTGAGTCAAAAAGCAGTTAACAGCTATCGTCGTGAACATCCAGGTTCAAAACTCAAGACCGCAGTCACTACCAAGCCCAGCAAGTTGAAGGCAGGTAGCAAGGCAGCCAAACGTCGCAAGAGCTTTTGTGCTAGAATGGGCGGTAACAAAGGTCCAATGAAAACCCCAAGTGGTAAACCTACTCCCAAAGCACTAGCCTTGCGCCGCTGGCATTGTGAAAGTTTGGAAGAACTGTTGGTCACAGCCAGACAACGCATATATGAAGCAGAAGGTGAGCCAGAAGGACTCAAGCATCTTACTCCGCATCTGGCCAAAGACATATTGGATCAGATTGAAAAAGAAGGTGTACATGCCATTGTTAAAAGTATTGAATGGGGAGATGGCGGAGCCAAAGAACTGATCAATATTATCAAGCGTGAACTAAAGAAAGTGGCCAACGATTAAAATGAAAAAACTGTTACTTGCCGTTGTATTTGTTAGTCTTACCGGATGCAGTGTGATCAGCAGTATCAAAGATCAAATACCCAGCGGCTGGGATGCCAATCAAAGTCAAGTAGTCACAGACATGCAACAAATGACACGTCATATTGATTGCACAGGAGACTTGAAGACACAACTGCATTCATTGTTTATGAAAGTAGAATGGTATGATATCTATGCCACTACTAAGAATACTCGAGACATGGCTAAATTAGATCAGGTTATGCTGACAACAATTAGAGAGTTTCAAGAAAGAGTAGACAAAGGCGCAGTTAGTGCAATTTACTGTGACATGAAGAAAAAAGTACTAATACAGCAAGCTGACGTCATTGCCAAGACGGTACAGGGGAGATTTTAATGAGCGACCAACTAATAGCAGTAGCATCAAGTGGTGATCAATGGGCGGCTGAACGTGCTCAGTATGCGTTACAAATAAGTGATGCAGTTGCTAGTGGACAAATGAGCAAAGAAGAAGCTACTGAAGTTTTACAAGATATGATTGCTACTCAACAGCTACAAGAACAAGCCCAAGCTGATCAAGTCAAAGCCGCCCTGTTCTTTGGTATTACGAATCTAATCAGTATGTACGTTTAAAAACATCAACTAGGGCCGAGACTAGGTCTTCAATCATTCCATCATCGTGAAACGGAGTAGGTGCAAAACGTAACCGCTCCGTTCCCACATCTACTGTGGGATAATTGATGGCCTGTACATAGATACTGTAGTCAGCTAGCAATGCATCGCTCATGGCTTTGGCTCGTTTGGCATCACCCACTAGAACAGGCACGATATGACTGGTACTACAGGTCATAACAGGTATACCAGCCACAGTTAATCTATGCTTGAGTTTGCGAGCACGTTCCTGATGCCGTTCGCGGATTTCGGGGTGATCCTTCAGCCATTTGATAGCTGCCATTGCGCCACTACAGGTCACTGGACTCATTGATGTTGTAAAGATAAAACCAGCGGCCACACTACGGATAGCATCTGCTACAATCCGATCGCAGGCAATATAACCGCCTTGAACTCCAAAGGCCTTTCCCAAGGTTCCGTTGACTATGTCAATCTTGTGTTCAAGAGCTAGTTCTTCTACTTTGCCACCTCCTGTTGCTCCGTATAGGCCCACAGCGTGTACTTCGTCAATGTAGGTAATAGCTTTGTATTTTTCTGCCAGTTTGCATATCTCTTTGATATGCCCCACATCACCATCCATTGAGTATACTGATTCAAATACCACACAAGGCGTATTGCCCTGTGCAAAACTGATCTTGAGTTTTTGTTCTAGATCTTCCAAGTCGTTGTGTTTGAACACAACTTTTTTAGCACGACTGTGTTGTATACCCACAATGATTGAGTTGTGATTGTTGGCATCGCTGACATATTCAATATTGGGAATGATCTTGGCCAGGGCAATCAAGGTCCATTCGTTGGCCACATAGGCTGAACTGAACAGCACAGCTTTTTCTTTCTTGTGTAGTGTGGCAATTTCGTGTTCCAAAGCCACATGATAGTGACTGGTGCCACCAATGTTGCGTGTACCACCTGACCCACTGCCTGTATGATCCAATGCAGTGTGCATGGCTTCTAGCACCACTTTGTTCTGACCCATGCCCAAATAGTCGTTTGAACACCAATTGGTTATGTTCTTGATATTATAGGGTCCGTACCAAATAGCACTGGGAAATTTGCCTGTTTCACGCACAATATCGTTAAACACACGATATTTGCCTGACTCTTTAAGTTCTGCTACCAGCTTCTCGAAGGGTTCTTTGTTTATCATAGTCCAGTATTTAACGATAAATAACTGGACAAACAAATATTGTGGCGTACTAGCGCATGTCATTAAATACTAGCAAGGAGAAACTATGTCATTAAATGCACAAACAGGCTATCACGAAAGTTCGGCGATGCCACAGCGAGTACGAGACGTACTTGGACGCTTAAAAGTATCAGTTCATCAAAACGTTTATGAAGCTGACTTTGAATACGGAACACAACCCCTACGTTGGGAAATTGTAACACAAGGCAGTGGTTCAGTTGCCTCTGTTCCCGGATCGGGTGGTGTGCGTATGCGTGTTACCAATGCGGCAGGCGATA